>Ga0210017_1000526_pt1 | contig 32496 bp, 27 predicted proteins | sample CryGeyCG2014_020_FD_183966 | JGI IMG/M metagenome (GOLD analysis project Ga0210017, IMG submission 183966) | Groundwater microbial communities from aquifer - Crystal Geyser CG08_land_8/20/14_0.20 (SPAdes) (version 2) | ecosystem: Environmental > Aquatic > Deep subsurface > Groundwater | place... | reverse complement strand
TCGTTTTACTCCTCAGTGTCTTCAATTTTCTAATCTATCATACTTCAAGTTAGAAGTGTCGAAATTTTCTCGCAAGAAAATGCAGACTCTGAAATTTGAACGAAGTGAAAATTGAAGAGCTGCCGGGTAGGGATTCGAACCCCAATAGCCAGGACCAAAACCTGGAGTCCTACCGTTAGACGACCCGGCAATATTGACAGATACCCTTAATCCATCCTGTAATTTTTCGATTTAAATTTGTGCTTCTTCTTACACGCACCATTATCAATCCATAATAATCTTTTCCAATGTTTTTTCTTTTTGTATTGATTTTATTATGTTTAAAATAAACTCTTATTTTCGAAGATGGGATAGAAATAACCTTGCCCCAGTATTTTACAGCACTTTTCCAATTAGCCGTTTTGTGAATATATAATTCATAAATAATGTCTCGCGGAGAAATTAGACAAATTTTTTTTAACCATTTTAAGAAGAAACTAATCATTATTGGATCTGAATTACTAAATTTCAAGCCTACTCCACTATTCCACTTTTTTTCTTTTGCGCCTTCCGCCCAATATAACGCTGTTCCAATTAGCCACAAGTCTCTTTTAGTAATTTCTTTTATCTCTTTCTTGGCATTATTTTTAATTAATTCAGTAATATTTAATCTCTTCTGGTGGCAAGCTTCCCATCCTCGTTTCATTGATGCCAATTTCTTTTCAGTAAGTCGTTGTTTTTGTCTTTTACTCAATCCAACGCTTCTTAGCCATAAAGACAAGGTTGATTTGGCTACCGGAATTTCTTTTAAAATTTCGGAATAAGACAACCCTTTCTTTCTGAATTTTATTGCTTTTTCTTTCTCTTTTAGCTTAGACATATCGAACCACGATTAGTATTTATTTTATATTACCATCGTGGTTCAAAGGTGTAAAGAACTATTAATTATGCGAGTTGGCAAGATTCAATAATGGCTAGTTCCAAAGGCAGCTGGGGTATGGATGAATATCTGATTTTATTTTCAGCTTCCAAAAAAAGATTTAAAATCTTTCTCAAATCTTCTTCTTTAAAAGCAGCTGCCTGCGTTTTCAGTTTTTCCAAATCTTCTTTGGTAAAACCAGTGATTATAGGATTTTTAGTTTCCAAGCCCACAATTTTAAGGATTAAAACCTGCCTTAAATAATTTATCAAACTCTTGCTGAATTGTTGGAGGTCAGAACCCTTTTCTGTTATTTCGTTCAAAAAATCGATCGCCTCTCCTGCCTTTTTTTGATAAATAAAATCAGTAAATTTACTAATCACTTCTATTTCCACCAGCCCCAGTAAGTCCTTAATATCTTCTACTTTGATTTCTTTACTTTTTTCTCCAGAAAAACTCAAGGTTTGATCCAATAAGCTTTCCCCATCTCTGATGGAACCGCCGGCGTTTAAAGCAATTAGCTCTAAGGCGGGTTTTTCGACCTTGACCTCTTCTTTTTCACAAATCATTTCTAATTTTTTAACAATTTCGGGTACCGTCAATTTTCTGAAATCAAATCTTTGACAGCGGGAAATAATTGTCGGAATCATTTTATGGATTTCGGTGGTAGCCAAGACAAAAATGGCGTGGGAGGGCGGTTCTTCCAAGGTTTTCAAAAGAGCATTGGCCGCCTCTTTAGTCAATTGATGAGATTCGTCAATAATGAATACTTTATGTTTTGATTTGACTGGCGCGAATTTAATTCCGTCTCTTAACTCTCTTATTTCGTCTATTCCGCGGTGAGAGGCAGCATCAATTTCAATTAAGTCCAGCGAACGGTTTCCCATAATTTCCAGGCAAGAAGAGCATTTATTGCAGGGTTCCGCTGTCCCCTCTTTTCTGCCTGAACAATTTACTGATTTGGCTAAAAGCCGAGCTATGGTGGTTTTTCCGCTGCCCCTCGGGCCGGAAAACAAATAAGCATGGGAAATCATCCCAGATGAAATGGCATTGGTCAAGGTTTGAACTACGTGTTCTTGGCCCACTATTTCAGAGAAGGTTTGTGGGCGGTATTTTCTATATAAAACTAACGGCATACTTAAACCTTAAAGACGATAAATTTGTAGCCAATGAAATTCCAAACCATAGAAATAAAGGTAGCAGAAAGTTTAACTACGTTAACCCAGGCACCGGCCGAAAGGACGAATGCCGGGGCAAGATACGTTGTTCCCAAGACCACAATTCCGGTATTAATTCCCCAGCCGATAACGCTGATTATTAAAAATTGCAAAAATTCCTTACGCCTTATCCCCACCCCGCTTTTAAATGTCCAAAACTTATTCCAGTAATAAGAATTAGTGGCGGCGCAAAGAAAAGAAACAGTATTAAGGGGCGCCAAATAACCGCCAGAAGTAATTCCGGTTTGCCAGACCAGCAGATTCAAGATGCCCAGATCAATGAAGGTATTTAAGATTCCAACTTCCAAAAATTTAACGACCTGAGAAATGACCTTAATCAGTTTTGCTACGAGATTTCCAATTATCACCCCCAAGGAAAAAATTACCGGCATAGCAATCAATAACAGCCAGACCATATTTTCTATTTTTGCCAACGCCCCCAACTCTTCTATGTAAGGATTTTTGATGATAAAAATCAAAAACCAAGAAGTTACTTCTCCGCAAACTAAACCAAGAATAACGTCTCTTTTTAAATTACTCATGATTTTTTATTCTTTAATTTTTTTAATAACCACCAACTAAATAATGAAATGATTATAATAACTATTGCCCAGTCAAACTTTCGCACAAGAGAATCGATACTTTGCCAGTTTTCTCCGGCTATAACTCCGACATAAGTTAAGAAAAACGACCAGGGCAGAGAGCCAAAAAAGGTATAGGTGGCAAACTTCCAAAACGGCATTTTTGCGATGCCAGCTGGCAGCGAAATAAAAGTTCTGACTACCGGCAACATCCTTGAAAAAAGCACGCTGACGCTGCCATATTTTTCAAACCAATCTTGGGCGTGAGCTAACTCCCCTTCTGAAATAAAAATATATCTACCGTATTTTTTTATCAATGGTCTCCCGCCGTAGAAGCCTGCCAGGTAAGCAATTATAGAGCCGATTAGGTTGCCGATTGTTCCCCATAGCACTACCGAGAAAAAAGATAATTTTTCTAAAAAAACCAGGTAGCCGGAAAAGGGCATAATTATTTCTGAAGGGATGGGGATACAAGTTGACTCCAGGGCCATTAAAACCGTAATTCCGGGATAACCAAGAGTAGAGATGATATTAACAATAAAAGAACTGACCAGCGATAGTAAATCAGCAATCATAGCGTTCAGCTATTTTACCAAAAATTTCCTAAAAAAACAACTTCTTTAACTTGACAGAAGTTTTTAGCTTTGCTAATTTTAATTTGTCTTATGAAAAGCCGAATTAGCCCCACATTTATTGCTTGCTGCGACTGTTGTGCTTCTTTGAAGGAAGGGGTTAGCTTTGTGTAATTTCTAATAACTAATTTCTAAAAAACTGGCCTCTTCCGAAAAAGAGGTTTTTTATTTATGAACCCCGTTAGAAATCCCAAATCTAATGGGGATAAGAAAATAAATTAATATGATAAAAAAAGCAACTAAAATTTCTAACGGGGTGAAAAACATTCTTAACACAATTGGTAACACCCCTCTAATAAAGATTGGTAAGATTTATGCCAAATTAGAAACCGTTAATCCTTCGGGCTCAATTAAAGATAGAATGGTAAAATATCTAGTAGAAAAAGCCGAAGAAGAGGGAAAATTGGAGCCCGGCTATACCATAATTGAAGCCACTTCCGGAAATACCGGAATTAGTTTTGCTATGATTTCGGCGGTAAAAGGGTATAATTTTATTGCCGTGATGCCAGAAAATATCGGGAGAGAAAAGAGAAAATTGATGAAGCTTTTTGGCGCTAAATTTATTCTAACGCCCGAAAACCACGGCTTAGCTGAAGCAATTGAAAAAACGCGAGAATTGGCGAAGAAATATAAAAAGGTTTGGTTGCCCAGGCAATTTGAAAACCCTGACAACGTTAGAGCTCATCAAAGAGGTTTGGGCCAAGAAATTTTAAGAGAAATGGAAAAGATTGATGTTTTTGTGGCCGGTATTGGAACCGGAGGGACTTTAATGGGAGTAGCCAAAGCTTTGAGGAATAAATTTCCGAGAGTAAAAATTTTTGGCGTAGAAGCTGCTGAATCGCTTCACCAAATAGAAGGGATTTCGGATGGAATTGTGCCTAAAATTTTAGATTTTAGTTTAATTGATGGAATGATTAAAATTAAAAGTGAAGATGCTATAAAAATGGCTAAAAAATTAGCTAAAAAACAAGGTTTGTTAGTGGGTATTTCTTCTGGCGCCAATGTTTTGGCTGCTCAGAAATTGAGCAAAAGATATAAAAAAGTAGTAACTGTTTTGCCAGATAGAGCTGAAAGATATCTAGAATTGTGGTAAAATAATTTAACATGGGTTTTAAACTATACGATACATTAACTAGAAGAAAAGAAATCTTTAGACCATTTAAAACAAGATGTGTTAGAATGTTCGTCTGCGGTATCACCCCATATGACTTCGCACACATTGGCCATGCCAGGACTTATATTGTTTTTGATATGATTGTGAAATATCTGAAAGAAAAAGGTTACGATGTTTTCTATCTTCAGAATATTACCGACGTAGATGACAAAATCATTAACCGAGCAAAAGAAAGAAAGATTACCCCTAAAAAATTAGCTAGAGATTTTGAAAGAGAGTATTTAAAAGACATGAGGGGTTTGAGAATAGACAGCGTTACCAAATATGCCAGAGCAACAGAGCACATTGAAGAAATAATCAGCCAAGTGAAGCGTTTGTTTAAAAAAGGATATGCTTATCAAATTAAGGACGGCGTTTATTACGATATTTCTAAGTTTAAAGAATATGGAAAATTATCCAGAAGGACAATTCTTCAAGCGGAAGATGCGGTATCTCGGATAGATGAAAGCAAGGAAAAAAGAAATAAAGGCGATTTTTGTTTATGGAAATTTTCTAAAGTCGGAGAGCCAAAATGGAAAAGCCCTTGGGGTTATGGAAGGCCGGGTTGGCACATTGAAGACACCGCTATTACTGAAAAATATTTTGGGCCCCAATATGATATTCACGGTGGAGCAAAAGACTTGATTTTTCCTCATCACGAAGCAGAAATTGCCCAAATGGAAGCAATTTCAGGTAAAAAACCCTTAGTAAAATATTGGCTTCACTCCGGCTTTTTAACAGTAAAAGGGCAAAAAATGGCAAAATCTTTGGGTAATTTTATTACCATTAAAGATTTCCTAGAAAACCACTCTCCTTGCCTTCTTCGCTTCCTTGTTTTAAAATCCCACTACCGTTCCCCTATTGATTATTCAGAGAGAGCGATTTTACAGACAAAAAGAGAGATAGAAAAAATAGATGAATTCGTAGAAAAACTTAAAAATTTAAAAAATAAGAAAAGAGTCAAAGAGGTAAACCTCTTTTCCACCTCAGTTTACGCTTCGGTGTTTGATAGGGTGATGGATAACGATTTTAATACCCCGAAAGCCTTAGCTGTAATTTTTAATTTGGTGAACAAAGGGAATTTTCTAATTGCTCGAAATAAACTATCCCCTACTGATGCCAAAAAAATATTAAACTTTTTGAAAAAAGTTGATAAAGTCTTCGGATTTATTTTTTGGGAGAAACCGAAAGAAAAAATCCCACCGATTGTGCTAAGCTTAGCTAAGCACAGAGAAAAGTGCCGTCAGGAGGGGCAGTGGCAGAAGGCTGACGAGTTAAGAAAAGAAATCCAAAGAAAGGGCTACTGGGTAGAAGATACTAAAAAAGGACCAAAAATAAAAAGAGCTGGGACTTAATTCGTTTTGACGAACAAACCTCAGCTTTTTTGTTCCCTTCTAACCTTTGAGTTTAAAGATATTAAGCAATTGGTCGATAGAATTTCGCATTTTGGTAAATTCTTCTATTGCCTTCTGGACATCGCTTGGAGTTAATCTGCCACTGCTTTTCAGGAGGGGCGGGTAACCAAACAGAGCTAACAACTCATCTTCACTAAACTTTAATGGTTTGATGATTTTTCGCAGGACATTAACTGAGAGGGAACGTTCCCCCTTCTCTACCCGTCCCAGATGTGAAGCAGATACTCCCGACTCGGTAGCTAATTTCTGAAGCGTTAGTTTCAGCAAAACCCTATGCTATCGGATTGTTTCACCAATATTATTTTCCTTAGACATTCACAATCACCTCGCTTTCTTTTTAAAATAACTATTTTGGCTCAAGCCAATATTTTTATTATACATTCTGTTGAGTATTTTGTCAATGTAAAAACAATTTCTTTTTTATCTAAGTTTCTTTAGCCAATTGATGACATCTCTAACGTCTTGATTGTATATTTTATTAAGGATTTTGTCCAAGAAAAACTCATCTCCAGTTTCTCTTTTTCCTCTTTCTTTTAGGCATAGTTGATAAAAATCCAAAACTCGGTCAGCGATTTTACTCCAAGAATAGTTTTGGGCTTCCTCTATCCCCCATTTTGACATTTCTTTCCTCATTTTTTTATTCTTTATTAAAATTTCAATTTTTTTTGCTAAATCTTGATAACTTCGATTTTGAGCTAAAAACTTTCCTCCTCTTTTATCCTTTAAAAACGCTTTATAGCCCTCATTGGCAAAAGCCACTACCGGAGCTCCGCAAGCCATGGCTTCCAGCAGGACCAAACCAAAACTTTCTCCAAAGATTGCCGGGCTGACAAAAATATCACAACTCCGATAGTAAGAAACTAGTTTTTTACCTATAATTTGACCTTCAAAATATATTTCTTTGAGGTTGTTTTTTCTAATATAGTCCTGACACTTTTCTTTCAGTTCTCCTTCTCCCACCACATATAATCGCAAGTGAGAGAACTTTTTAGACAAAATCTTATAGGCTTTGAGTAAATAAATTAAGCCCTTTCTTTCTTCAATTCGACCGACAAAAAGGATATTGATTTTATCATTGATAAACTTTTCAAGCTTCGGCACTTTAGAATTAAACTCGTCTAAATCTATCCCATTGGTAATAACCGCTTTTGGTCCAGTATATTTTTTGAAGACTTTTATGTTTAAGGGAGCTACGCCAATCACTCCATCTATTTTCCATTGAGCTAGTCTATTAAAGACATAGAGAAGACTCGGAAACCTTTTAAAAAATTTACTTCCTGAAATATTGGCGTGAAAGGTTAAAATGTTTAATGCCTCGGATTTCTCTAAGATTTGATAAGCTGAAGGGAAGCCAAAATTGTGGAAGTGCAAGACGTCAAATTTTTCTTTTTTTAAAACTCTTTCTATGGCTAAGGGGTTAAAATTGATATCGAAATCGGCCTGGCTGCCGCTGAAGCTCAAAGGAAAAGAGGTACCCAAAAGAATGACGTCTTTGCCGTAATCTTCTGACCATTTCCGCCGGGGAGCAATGATTTTTGAATAAATGCCCCGCCTTTTGAATTCTTTATGCAGCCCTAAAACATGCCTCTTTACTCCGCCCGGTTGATAAAATGAATGAAATGAAATAAGTCCTATGCGCATGTTATTATGAATTTTACCAGAAAAAACCGAGACTTGCCAGTTGAGATGGGCTATGTTAGATTATATTAGTATGCCAGAAGAACTACCCGACAAACTGCCTCCTCAAAGTATTGAAGCTGAACAATCTCTGCTCGGCTGCCTGATGTTGGACAAAAATGCCATTACCAAGGTGGCAGATTATTTGCTGCCCAAGGATTTTTACCGAGCTACCCACCAAGAAATTTACCAGGTTTGCCAAGAGCTTTTTGAAAAAGGAGAACCAATAGACCTTCTTTCAGTTTCTACCAAGCTCAAAGAGAAAAACTTGTTAGAGGAAGCGGGAGGAAACAGCTATTTAACCGAACTTATCAATTCTGTTCCCACGGCAGCCCACGTTTCTCATTATGCTAAGATTGTTCAGCGGAAACGTGTTCTACGCGATTTAATTGACGCTAGCCACGAGATTGGCGTTTTGGGGCATAACGAAACTGAAGATACTGACATTCTTTTAGATAAAGCAGAAAAGAGAATCTTTAGCATTGCCCAAAGGAGTCTGACCCAGAATTTTCTACTGGTCAAATCAACCCTAGAAGAGGCTTTTGAGCGAATTGACAGATTGTCCAAACATCAAAAGGGGCTTCGGGGGGTTTCCACCGGTTTTGCCGACTTAGATAACATTTTAGCTGGCCTTCAGTCATCCGACCTTATTATTTTAGCCTCAAGGCCCAGCCTGGGGAAAAGCGCTTTAGCTCTCAATATTGCCAGCAGCATCGCTGTTAATGAGAAAATCCCGGTGGGAATATTTAGTTTAGAGATGTCAAAAGACCAAGTAGTAGACAGATTGATTTCAGCTTATTCTGGAGTAGATTTGTGGAGATTAAGAACGGGTCGTCTTTCAGGAGACGGAGACGAGAACGATTTTTCCCGGATTCAGCAAGCTATGGGCATTTTGTCTGAAGCGCCTATTTATATTGACGATGCGGCTATTTCCAATGTCCTGCAAATGAGAGCCATGGCCAGACGCCTTCAGGCAGATAAAGGGCTGGGGCTCATTGTTGTTGACTATCTACAGTTAATTGACCCAAGAAGCCCTGATGAGCCAATAGTTAGGCAGGTAACCGAAATTTCTCGTTCTCTGAAGAGTTTGGCTCGAGAGTTAAATGTGCCAGTTTTAGCTTTGTCTCAACTATCAAGAGCAGTTGAAATGCGGTCTCCTCAAAAGCCGAGACTGGCCGATTTAAGGGAATCGGGTTGCCTTACCGGTGATACTCTAATAACTCGAGCCGACACCGGAGAAAGAATTCAAATAAAGGATTTAGTTGGCCAAACTGACATTCCAGTTCACAGTTTAGATGAAAATTGGAAAATAAAAGAAATGAAAATTTCTAAAGTATTTCCAAGTGGAAAGAAGATGGTTTATGAATTACAAACGAGAAGTGGTCATAAAATTAAAGCTTCAGCCAATCACCCATTTTGGAAGGTTAGCGGTTGGACAAGGTTAGAAGAGCTAAAGATCGGCGATCGCATTGCCACGCCTGCCAGCTTACATTTAAGCGCCCCCGAAAACCAACTATCAGATGATGAAATCATTTTGCTGGCTCATTTGCTTGGCGACGGATGTATTTTGCCTCGTCAACCATATCATTATACAAGCGCTGACAAAGAAAATATTAATACTGTAGCTAAAACTGCCAAAAAGTTGTTTAGTATTAAACCAAGAATTATCCGACAAAAAAATTGGTGGCATGTGTATTTGCCGAGTCCTTATCCTCTCGCCAGAGGAAAATATCATCCAATTACTAACTGGTATAAAAAATTAGGCATACAAAGGGTTCATTCTTGGAAAAAACAAATACCAGAAGCTGTTTTTCAGTGCAATGAAGAAAAAATTGCTTTATTTTTAAAACATCTTTGGGCCACTGACGGACATATTGGCTTAAAACCAACAAGGAATAATACACAGGTTAACATATATTACGCCTCGGCAAGTCTAAAAATGGTTGAAGATGTTAAACATCTTTTATTGAGATTAGGAATTAGAAGTAAAATCTCTGAGGTAAAAAAAGAGGGCTACAGGAGCTGGTATCATCTTTCAGTTTACGGAAAAAAATATCAACTAAATTTCTTAACTAAAATTGGTTGTTTTGGAAAAAGAGGACAAATAATACCTAAATTAGTTAAAAAACTTGAAGCCATAAAATCAAATACCAACCTTGATGCATGGCCAAAAGAAACCTGGCAACTAATTATTGACCCGATTAGGCAGGAGAGAGAAATTTCCTGGCGAGAATTTAGCGCTGGTATTAAAACAAAGTATTGCGGAACCACTCTATTGGAACATGGCATTGGCATAGATCAACTTAATAGAATTGCTACTTTCTTACATTCTCCAGAGATAAAAAATGTGACCCAATCTGACATTTTGTGGGATGAAATTGCTTCGATAAAGCCATTAGGAATTGAGGAGGTTTATGACGCAACTGTGCCGGGCACTCATAACTTTGTTGCTAATGGCATTATCGTCGAAAATTCGCTGGAGCAGGATGCGGACGTAGTCTTATTCATATACAGGGAAGACAGATATCGGCCGGAATCAGCCAGAAAAAATATTGCTGATATTATTATTGCTAAACACCGCAATGGGCCGGTTGGAAGCGTTGAGCTCTACTTTGACGAAGGAAGAGTGAGCTTCCGTAATTTAGAAAAAGGATACGCCGAGGAATAGTAAAATGTATCCAAAATCTATTCAAAAGTTAATTGATTTGTTCTCGAAGTTTCCAACGGTGGGGCCACGAACTGCTGCCCGTTTTGTTTTCTACTTATTGAAATTGTCAAAAGAAGAAATTGGCAATTTGATTTCGGCTGTCGCTAAACTGAAGGAAAATGTAAAATTATGCAAATTATGTTTTCAGCCATTTGAGCCTTCTACAAGCTCAGGCCAAGAGGGTGAGTTCTGTGAAATTTGTAAAAATCCTGCCAGAGATAAGTCTTTACTTTGTATTGTAGAAAAAGAGTCAGACTTGGTTTCAATTGAAAAAATCAAAAAATATAACGGCCTCTATTTTGTGCTGGGAGGCACTGTTTCTACTTTGAGGAAAAAAGATGTCGAAAAATTGAGACTAGATGAATTAAAAGAAAGAGCTAAAAAGCCCGAAATTAAAGAAATTATTATTGCCATTAATCCAACTACCGAAGGGGAAGCCACCACTTTATATTTAGAAAGATTACTCAAGCCCTTAGGCAAGAAAATTACCCGCTTGGGACGCGGGTTGCCGATTGGAGCGGAGTTGGAGTACGCTGACGAAGAAACCTTATCGTCGGCTTTGGAAAGCCGACGATAGATTAGGTTTCTATTTTAGTTATTTCTATCTCGGTATAGGGCTGTCGCTGGCCCCTTTTTACTTTGTAGCGCTTCTTAGCTTTATATTTAAAAATAATAACTTTTTTAGCTCTGTTTTGTTTTAGGACCTTACCGATTACTTTTGCTCCCTCAACTGTCGGAGTCCCAATCTCCAATTTTTTGTTTTTCTCCAATAACAAAACATCATTAAAGGTGATTTCCGAACCTTCTTTTTTATCGATTTTTTCAATTTTTATTTTTTGGCCTGGCGAAACTAAATATTGTTTTCCACCAGTTTTTATTACCGCTAACATATTATTTTAGTTTTTTGGGCTCTTTAGTTTCTAATAACCTCTCGACTTTATCAGAAAATAAACTCAAGCGCTTCTCTGAGCTATCATAAGCAGAAACAGTATTCCTCAAGTGTCCTCCAAGCTTTCTAAAATCATCCATTAACCTTGCTGCGTCTTGGTTTATTTTATTTAATCTTTTTAAAATCTCTTGAGTTTGACGGGAAACTTGAGTGTCTTTAAACCAGTGCTCGATCGTTCTTAAGGTTAAATAAATAGTATTGGGAGAGGTCAAAATTACTTTTTTTGACCAGGCGTAGTTGGTTAAATCAAACTCTCTGCCAATATTATTAACTATTTCATAATAAACAGCTTCGGCCGGAATATACATTAAAGCAAAGTCGGTAGTGCTCTCGGAGGGGAGAATGTATTTTAGAGTAATTTCATTAATTCTATTTTTGACATCTTCAATAAATTTTTTTTGGAAGGCTATTCTTTCTCCTTCGGAGGCGGTCTCTATCATTTTAGCAAAATTTTCCGAAGGGAACTTAGAATCAATCGGCAAAACTCTACCATTCGGAAGCGAGAGGGCGGCGTCAACCCGCTCACCAGAAGAAAATAAATATTGAGTTTTATAAAGTTCCGCTGGGAAATGCTGAGAGAGAATGTGTTCCAAGGACGCTTCTCCCCACTGACCTCTTAATTTAGGAGCCTTAAATATTTCTTGAAAAGTAGAAACATCTTTAACCGATTCTTGGACTTGTCTTAATTCTTCTCTGATTTGGGTTGCCTCTTTGGTAAAAGAGGAAATTTGCTCGTGCATCTCCCGCGAAGAACCATTAACATCCCGACGAATCTCTGTTAATAAATCAGTTACTCGCCTCTCCAAGTCTCTTATTGACTCTGATTGCTTTTCGTCAATCCTCGACTTTTTTGACCAGAAAAAAAATAAACTTCCACCAACAATAATTAGAGCGATGAGAAGCAAGAGCGCGTCCATAAAATTATACTAACATTATATGGCGAGAATTTCAACTGCGACGAAGGTAATATAAGTTCCGAGTAAAAAGAGAGCTTCTTTTCTGGTGATTTTGCGATCGGTTCGGACAAAAAAGAGAAAAAACATAGCCGTGATTATCAGGAAAAATCTGGCGATGGCAAATGATGAAAAATCTTGAATCTCTATCGGGCAAATTATAGCAACAATTCCCAAGACTAAAGTGGTCGGGATAATAACAGCTCCCATCAAATCTCCTAAAATCATCCAACTTTCGCCTTTTTTAGCCGAAACAACAGCAAAATATATTTCAGGCAAAGCGCTGCCAAAGCCGGTGACTAGAAGCCCCATTAAAATAATTGATAGATTAAAACTTACCGCAAAGAATTGGGCGGAAATAATAATTCCCTGGGCGGCTCCGATAAGCAATATTATTCCAAGAACCACCTTGCCCAAATCTTTAATAAAGGTTTTAAACTCTTTGAAAGGCGGAACTCTATGAGTATTATAAACCTTTGTAAACCTTTCTTTTTTTGAAAAAAGCCAGAAAATATAAAAGGCAAAGAAAAAAATCAATAATAATCCTTCGATTCGCGAAAGGGTTCCATCTAAAATCAAAATTAAAGGCAAAATTGCCGCCACCATTGTAAAAACTGAAGTCGTCTGAATGGTTCGACTTTCGGCGGGCAGTCCTCCTTTGCTGAAAAAAGCAGCTAAAGCCACGGCAACTGTTAAAGCGACTAAATTATTTCCAGCAATATCCCCAAAAGAAAGTTGAGGAATTTTTTGAAGAGCAGATGAGATTCCGACAAAAAGATTGGGCAGAGAGGCAGCGAAAGCCATAACAAAAAAAGCAACCACAAATTCTTTCCAGCCCAAAAACCGGGCCATCCTCATCAAACCTTTTACTATCCATTCGCCGGAAAAATAAATTAAAACAATAGAAATTATAAAAATTAAAATGTAAATAATCATGATGTTTGATGTTTAACAATAAAATACCATTTAGTGGCTTCAATTAAAATTATATTAAGCAGTCCTAAGCCCAGAACGAGTTGCCAGTCAAAAGAATTTAAGGGAACAGTTTTCAAAAGTGTTTGTAAAGCAGGAAGATAGAGGCCGGTCAATAAAACTATTATTGCGAAAATCCAGGCAAAGATTAGAAAGCGATTGGCAAATAAATTTATTTGCCAGATATTTTCTCTAAGGCTTTTACAGGAAAATATATAAAACATTGAATCAATTGCCAATCCGGCAAAAATTATCGATCTGATATGGGAAATCTCATATCCAGAGAATTTCCAAAGCCAGAAAAATAGACCCACCAACAAAAAGTCAGTAATAATCCCGATGACAAAAATCAAAACTTTCATTTCGCTGGTCAAAAGCGGAGCGTTATGGCCAGCGGGTTTTCGTTTCATTAAGTCTTTTTCCTTTGGCTCAAAGGCCAGGGCTAAAGAGAGAGGCCCATCTTCAATCAGATTTATCCATAAAATCTGGGCGGCTAAAACCGGTAAAGGCCAGCCAGCCAAGATGCTTATTCCGACTAAAAGCACTTCAGTGAAGGCGCTGCAGAATAAATAAGCGATAACCTTTCTGATGTTATCAATTATCGCTCTTCCTTCCTCGATTGCTGCAATAATAATGCTAAAACTATCTGGCAAAAGAATTAAATCAGAAACTTCTTTAGCTACATCAGTGCCCGAACCTAAAGCAACTCCGATGTCGGCTCGCTTCAAAGCCGGCGCGTCATTAATCCCATCACCAGTCATTGCCACTACCTCTCCTCTTTCCTGCCAGGCTTCAATAATCCTAAGTTTGTGTCTTGGTTCAACCCGGGCATAAACTTGAGTTTCTTCCAATCTTTCGTCAAACTCTCTTGCTGAAAGTTGGTCTAAATCTTTTCCTTCCAGGATACTTTTTTCTTTGATTTTAAACCCCAGCTCTCGAGCAACGGCTTTGGCGGTTAACTTATGGTCGCCAGTAACAATAATTGGTTTCATTCCAGCTCGAACACAAATTTTCATTGCTTCTTTTACCTCCTTTCTCAAGGGGTCATTTAGAGCAATCAGTCCAACAAAAGTTAAATTTTGGCAATAATTGTCTAAATTATTGGAAAGCGGGAATTGGATTTTATTAATCTTGCGCCAAGCAGTTGCTACTACTCGGTAACCCTTCCCAGTCAGTTCTTCTAATTTTTGGTTGATTTTCTTTGATTCAGCTTGGTTTAGTTTGGAGATTTCCAATAATTTTTCTGGTGCTCCCAAAAAATAAAGGTAAAATTCGTTCCCTGACGTTTTATGTAAAGTAACTCCGTATTTTCTTTTAGGGCTAAAAGGAATTTCATCAACCTTGGGTTCTTTTTTTTCTAATTTTTCTCTTGAAAGCCCAGCTCGAATTGCCGCCACCAATAAAGCTTTCTCAGTCGGCCTGCCTCTTACCCGCCACTTTTTAACAACTTCTTTCGGGTTTTCAACGAAAGCCTCGTTACAGAGAAGGGCAATCTTTAGAGCCAGGTTTTTAGCAGTTTTTTTATTCTCAAGAGGAATAATTTCAGCTACTTCCATTTTTCCTTGGGTTAAAGTGGCGGTTTTATCGGTGGCGATAACTGAAGTGCTGCCAAGGGTTTCAGCTGCTAGAAGCTTCCTGACCAGCCCTTTTCTTTTTAAAATCCTTTGCATTCCTAAGGCCAAAATCACTGTCATGGCTACCGGCAGCCCTTCGGGGATAGCCGCTACCGCCACGGCTACGACCGTCGTAAATATTTGAATGAATTCTTGCCCAGTGGCTACCCCCAAAATAAAAATAAAAAGAGAAATAAAACCAATAACCACTCCAACTATTTTCGAGAAATTAGACAATTTTCTCTGATAGGGAGTTTTTTCCTCTTTGGTTCCCTTGACCATTTCCGCCACTTTCCCCACTTCTGTTTTTGAGCCGGTCTCCGCCGCCACCGCTTTGGCCTTTCCATCTTCTACAATTGTTCCCATATAGACCATGTTATCTCTATCAGCTAACGGAGTTTCAATTGGCAAAACCTCGCTTTTCTTTTTGGCTGGCAGCCATTCACCGGTCAAAGCCATTTCATTGGTTTTTAAATTATGATTTTCAATTATTCTTCCGTCAGCCGGCACCTTGTCTCCCGGATTTAAAATAAAAATGTCGCCAGGAACCAACTCTTGAGAGTCAACGATTTTAATATTGCCCTCTCTAATTACTCGAGCTCCATAGGTAACTGCTTTTTTAAGTTCTTTTAAGGCTTGGGAAGCTTTGTTTTCTTGAAAATAACCAACGACAGTATTTAAAAGAACTGCTCCAAAAATAACAATACTATCGGTAAAGTCTTTCAAGCCCAAAGTGATAATGCCAGCAATAATTAAAATATAAATCAGAGGACTTTGGAATTGAGCAAGAAAAATTCTTAACTGTGATAAGGGTTTTTCTTCCGGAAGTTTATTTTCCCCAGATTCTTTTTGGCGCGCCTGAACCTCCTTCTCGGTCAGTCCCTTTTCGGCATCAGTTTTTAGTATTTTAACTACTTCTTTTGCGTCTAAATTGTGCCAGCTAATTTTCGTCATTATTTTATTGTAACTAAAAAAGAGACCAGTTTAAAGCCCCTTTTTCTTTTTTCCCTCTTTCAAAAACCACTTAATTAACTATGCCATGGTATTACTAATGAAGTGCAATTATAAACCGAAATGTTTTTTAAAACTATTTTCCATTGGTATCTTTTCTGCCGTAATCAAGCAGACTTCTTTGTCGCTTAATCCAAAAAAATCTTTCAACACTTCGATTTCATCTCGACAGTCAAAGGCGTGCAACCAGACGCTTTTTTGAAAAAGGAAGAATCCCAGTTCTTTCAGTTTCGACCGAAAGGCATTTCGGTGTATTGATTTTAATTGAGCAATATCAAACAAAACAAGCCTCCACTTTTTGTCCCATTTTGCCGGCTTTTTAATTATTAAAGAGTCAATTTGCATATAGCCTGCGAGTTTTCGTCCTTCTGGAGTAAGGGAAATTTTGACCTCGTGTCCTCTTTGCTCCACATAAATTACATTTTTTCTTCTTAGTCTCGTAAAGGTATCAGAAAATTTTTGTTTTTGATATTTTTCTTGTTTTTTAGCTTTTCGAAACGCCTGCCAAACATTTATACCAAGATAGGGCGATGTTGCCGCGATACCAATTGCGCCAGCCATAAATAACCACCGAATAATATCTTTAGTAATTTCTGACCTCGGTTTTCTAAAATAATACTTATATTTTGTCATAATATTCTACTTAATTAATTATACCATGGTTTGTTTAATTAAGTAAAACCCTATTAAAAAAGACCTTAGGGTTACCACTTCGGTAACACCTAAGGTCTTTTATAGTAAACATAGTAGCCGACGATGGAGGCTACCACTTCTTCCAGTAATTTTACTTTCCTCTCGGAAATCGCTCGTCTTAGAGGCACTATTTTCTCTTGGTTTGATACTAACCAATCTAAGCCAGTAGAAGGCCCGGCAAGGTATTCAGTGTGATCCACTCGGGCTCCCAACTTCGCGCAAAACTCCCCTTGGTCTTCTTCTGTTTTGAATTTTTCCCAAGAGAGCTCTTCGGGTTCAATAATCCATTTAATCTCTTCGGGATAATATTGACTCAGTACCTGCTCTAGCCAGTTGTCATTCTGAGTCAGAAGTTGCTTTTTAGTAATGATGCCAGTCTGGTAGAGAGGTTGGGTTAATCTTTTAAGAAAGAGGTCCAAGGCGCGAGAATAAGGGTTGAAAAGGAATTCCTGGAATTCGTAAGCCCTGAGCAAGAGAAACCGGAAAAGGCATTCGGGTTGGGCAAAGAAGAATTCAGTGCGGTCGGGAGTAAATCGGATATCCTGCCAAATGTCCATAGCCAAAGGATGTTTAAGGCAGAAATCTCTTATTTGACATGGTCGTTCAAACCCAACATGATAACAATCTAGAGCAGTATAAGAGATTTTATCAATAACATCTAAGAGCTGGCCGAATACACCTTCTCCTCTTACCCAACTTTCAGCCGTGCCGAGATCAAAACCAAATCGTTTAGACCAACGTTTAATTAAATCATAATGTTCCAGCACCCAGCCGAAGTTTTCTTCTTCGTCTAGGTTTTTTGGATCAACCCGTTTGATAGAATCACCGCCAGCCGGAGTGGCAATATCGTGACAACCAGCAGTCAGTACCATCGGAGCCCTTTCTTTTTGGGAAAAGCCGTTCCGGGCCAGAATAACTTCTGTAAGGATAGCTACCAATAAAGAATGAATCCAGCGAGTATGATGAAATGTTGGTCTCAAATAAGAAATGCTTGCTTCTTTGTTCCATTCTTTTGGTCTTGGCGGCACCAAATATCCAAGCTGACTAATCCCTCCTAACCTGAGAAGAGGTGGAGAGTGACCAAACTCGTAGAACAATCCCTTTTCGTCTTCGTCAATATCAACATAAAAGTCGGTTGAGCTAAACGGGAAGGCTGTTTGCTCAAACCCGATGGCGTTTCCCCACTCGTCAACGACGTAAAGAAAACGGTTCCGTGGGATAATAAAGACTTCCGGATGACGGGGGTCGGCTAATTCAGAGAGAGAAATTTCTTTACCGAAACTAAGACGTTTTAAGTGTTTTCTGAAACTCCTTTCAAATTTGGGATGTTGCCCGAAACTGAAAGGAGCTGGCGAAGAAAGACTTAACAGTTTTTGCTGATCGATATCTGTTGGATGCATAGCGCCCTCCTTTCGCGTTTCGTTTATTCAATTTGAAAAGAGACTTTGCGCCGCCTACGGGATTTGAACCCATGATTTTCGGGATGAGAACCCGACGTCCTAGACCAAACTAGACGAAGGCGGCAGGAAAAGCGAAGGTGATGATCCGTTATTTTTTAGCTCTTTTTGCCTCTCTCTTCGCTTGTCTCTTACGTTGCTTCACCCTTTTAATAAGGGCTTCGAGCTTGTTATGCTGTTTATCAGCCAGATCCTGATTAACAACCCATTGGTTCAGCCCTATGAAATCCTGAGGAGTAAGGCCAATTTGGGGGTCTTTCTTCTGGCTGAGATACTTTTCTTCCCGTCGGCTAAGGTATTTATCGATTTTCCTCTTTCTCGATTCACTCCTTGCCCGTCTAAATAAGCAAATTAGGTGAATCTGAGTGAGTAAGAACCAATCACCTGACGAAAGCGAACTATTATCGGCAAGAATTCTTCTCACCCTATCGCCTATTGTTTGATTGGCGGCTGGTGACGGGACTATGGGCGCTGACACTGAAACACGATGGGGTTTCGTATTTTTTCTCATCTTCCACCTCCTTTTGGATCATCACCTTCTTTGACTAGAGCTATTTTTTAATTTAACATAAAATTTGAGTTTTGTCTATTCTTTCTAAAAATAAAGCCGTCCCTTTTAGAGCGGGACGGCACATAAATAGAACGTAAACTTTAAACTTGTTTGAATACATTATCGGTCCGACAATAAGGACATTGTACCGTAACACTACAGCCGTTATTTTTACTCCCCTTTTTTGCTTTAAATTTCTCTCCGCATTTACGACAAGTTAACCGCTTCTCTCCGCTAGAGCCAGAATTGTTCCTTTCTTTTCTTGCCATGCTTGTCTTGACTCCTCCTTCTTTACAAGTCTTATATTATTACCCCATATTAAGTTGTTGAGGTGCTACAGTCGATGAAGCTAATGCTTCATCTCCACCCTTCGCTCGGCTTTGCCTCGCTCGGGCAACAAAAGAGCTGATCCTTTGGGATCAGCTGAATTTTCTTGCTTAGAAATCTTTACAAAAAAACTCAGCTGGTCCCCTGGTCAGCTCCTTTAAAAATGAAATAAGTTCTGGATATCAATTTTTCCATACTTTTATTTAAAATATGACGAATTTTTGCTTAATTTATTACAATTTCTTTGACGATTTTATCCATTTCCATCTCTTTTGAACCATCTACCAAAATTAAGTCCCCTTCTCTAATTTCGTCCTGAAGCTTCAATTTACCCTCATCTATTATATCAAATTGGAAAATCTTTTCAAGGGGCATGCCTTTATTTTGAGCACCCTGGGCAATAAACTTTGCTCTGGAGCCGAAGGTAAAAAGCAAATCAGCTTTTTTAGCTACTCTTTCCCCTATCGCCTCATGGGCTTCAATGGTATATTTCCCAACTCCCATAACGTCTCCTAAAACCGCCACTTTTCTTGTGTAGCCAGGAATAATCCCCAGAGTTTCAATTGCCTCAATCATTGAAGATACGGTTGCTGATTGAGAGTCGTCCAAAATCCGGCTGTGTTTTATTCCTTCAATCACTCTCATCTTGCCAGGCAGCGATTGGTACTTTTTTAATGCCTGAGATATGGCAACTAAATTTAGATTAAAAATACTGCCTACAGAAGCTGTAGCCAGGGCAGCATAGATTTGTTCCTTGCCAAATAGCCCATCTAACCAAATCGGAACGATATTCCCTCGATAATTAACTTTAAAATTTGTTCCGGTGTCTAACTTAATGTCGGTGGCCCGAAAATCAGCATTCTCTTGGAAACCAAAGGTTGTTTCCTTTAAATTGGTTTCGTCTTTTATTTCTCTGACCGTTTCGTCGTCAAAATTTAATACCAAATAACCCCGAGCCGGCATTGCTTTGGATAGAGCCCGAATTTTTTCATCGCCTCTTTCACCGGCAAAAAAGACTTTATCTGGCGGGATGTCGCCAAAATGGGTTATTACTAATACTGGCAAAGAAGAATTAGCAATCAAGAACTTAATTTCGTCAAAGCTTTCAAGGTTAGTCTCAAAAATTAAAACCTCCTTACCAACTTTGAAATGCTGGTTTAAAACCTGAAAAATAGCTTCCTTGGTAGTCTGGCGGCCATTACCAACTACAACCACCACCTTTGGTTTTTGAAAAAGAATTTTAATTTTTGAAATAAAATTCAGCATAAGCCTAATCGTAGTCTGGCGGAATTTGATATTGATGAATAATATGTTCAGCCAAGTCGTGGAAAATAGGGACGGCCGAGTATTCGGCTGTCTTGGTTTTGGGATTATTAAGTTTTACCAGAATTAAAAATTGAGGATTAAGGGCCGGAGCAAAACCGACAAAAACTTGAATCGTTTTTTCAGAATAACCCTGTTTATTAATTCCTAAAGCAGAATAGGAAACCTGAGCGGTTCCGGTTTTCCCCGCCACATAGTATCCGGGAATCCGGGCTGATTTGGCAAAGCCGTTTTCCACCACGCTAATCAGCATTGCCGCCAATTGAGAACTTGTTTTAGAGGAAATAATGGATTCAAAAGCTTCGGGTTCTTTATTCTGCTCTACTAAATAAGGGGTAACCAATTTGCCGCCGTTAGCAATGGCCGAGTAAGCCCGGATTAATTGGATCGGGGTCATTTCGATCCCTTGACCGAAGAAGGCAGTAGCAAAATTAATTTCTCTGCCTTGTTTAAACTCTTTGTTCTCCGGGCAGGTTTCTTCAAGATCAATGCCGGTTGGCTCAAATATCCCAAATTTCTCAATATATTTTTTAAAAAGCTCTCCGCCGAGTTGCCTCCCGGCAAAAACGGCGCCAGTATTAATTGATTTTTCCAGAACATTGGTCATGGTAAGCACGCCCGGATAAATTCTTTGTTCGTAATTATAAATAGGCCAGCCACCGATTTCAATTATTCCCGGGTCAGTATAGGTCGTTTCGGGAGTAACTTTTTCTTCATTTAAGGCAGCGGCCATAGTGATTGGCTTGAAGACCGAACCTGGTTCAAAGATTTTTTGGGTAGCTCCATTTTGAAAAATTTTTAAATCGCCCGCCGTCGCATATTCTTTATATTGATTGGGGTTAAAATTGGGGAAATTAGCCATGGCCAATATCTTTCCCGAGTATGGATCTATGACAATAATCTGGCCCTCTTCTATGTCCAAATTTTCTTTTGCCCCTTCTAATAATTTTTCGGCTAAGAACTGGATATCGTAATCAATAGTCAAAGTCAGGTCGGTTCCTTTGCTGGATCCTTGGAGGGCTGTATCGTAATATTCTTCCAAGCCGTATTGCCCAGAGCCCTCAGCCCCTAAAAAGCCGACGACTTGAGAAACCAAACCTTCTTGGGGGTAGTATCTGCCGCGTTCTTCACCGATAAAAATACCGTCTAAATTGTTGGTTTTTAAAAGCTCTACTTCTTCCTGGCTTAGTCTATTTTTAATCAAAGCATATAAGCTTTCTCCTTGAAGTTTTTCTAAAATAAAATTTTTATCAAAACTAAGAATTGAACTTAAAATGTCAGCAGTTTTTTCTGGTTCTTTGACTTTTGGGGGAGAGGCAAAAATTAGTGGCCAGTTCCAATTTATGGCCAGAGTCTCTCCATTTTTAAAATAAATTTCTCCTCGCTCAGTTCGAATTTCTTCTGGAAGAATATGAAGCCCCTGAGCCAAGGCCTTATAAAAATCGCCCTGAAGCACCTGAATAAAAAAAAGCTTGCCCAGAAGAGCTGCCGAAAACAAGAAAATAAGAAAAAAGACTAAATTAATCCGCCACTTCATTGCACCAAGCCTGGGTTTGCCGCCACAGGTTTAAATATTTGAATATATTTTACCTGTTTTACTTTTTCAAAACTTTGACTTTGGAGATAATTGTTTATGTTCGCTAAGGAGCCGGCCTTGGAGAAGTCAATTTTTAAAGCTTCGTTTTCTTGAGTAAGCGCTTCCAGATTTTGCTTAGATTGTTGGTTAAGATAAAAATCTCTGGTAAAGATATTGATTTGAAAAATATAGAAAATTACCAGAAAGACCGCGGCGGCGAAGGCTAAAGTCCAAAATAATTTTAAATTAAGACTTAAAGGGAAGGTATTTTTGGTCACGATTTTTGCCCCACTCGCAGCTTAGCAGAGCGGGAGCGGGGATTAATTTTAATTTCTTCTAAAGATGGCGCAATCGGCTTTTTTGTTAAGATTTCTATTTTTCTTTCTTGTAAAAAGTTTTTAACAATTCTATCTTCCAAAGAGTGGAAGGAAATTACAGCCAACCTTCCTCCGTTCTCTAAGGTTTTCAAAGCCTGGCTCAAACCTTTTACTAAATTATTCAGCTCGTCATTTACGGCAATTCTGAGAGCTTGAAAGGTTTTGGTGGCTGGATGTAATTTTTTATGGTGAAATCTTTTTGGTACGGCTTTTTTAACAAGCTCAACCAAGAGAGAAGTTGTTTTAATCGGTTTAATTTTTCTGAACTCAATAATGTTCTTGGCAATTTCCCTGGCAAAGCTTTCTTGGCCGTACTCCCTCAAGATTTTTTCAATTTCCGGCGCCGACCAGTAATTTACTATTTTTTCAGCTGTCAGGGGACTCTCTGGGTTGTACCTCATGTCCAAGGGCTCCCGTTTTAGAAAGCTGAATCCCCTACCCGATTTTTCCAAGTGCCAGCTGGACATTCCCAAGTCAAAGAGAATTCCTTTTACCAATTTAAAATTTTCCTTTTTAACAATCTCTTTTAAATTAGCGAAATTATCGCAAACAAGAATCAATCTTTTTTTATATTCGATATTCGATATTCTACATTCTACATTCTTAATCATTTCAGGGTCTTGATCTATCCCTAAGACTTTTCCTCTTGGCCCATTTTTCTCTAAGATTGCCAGAGTATGGCCGGCTTCGCCGATTGTGCAGTCAATAAGATTCTCATTGGGTTTTGGTTCTAAATATTTAATGACTTCTTTTTGAAGAACAGGTATATGAACCATTTAGATTCCCAGCTCTTTTAATTTTGATGCTAGGTCCTCCACTCCTTTTTCCATTTTCTTTTCGTAAATATTCCACTTTTGAGCATCCCAGATTTCCAAGCGATTATAGAGGCCGCAAATAATAACATTCTTTTTTAGTCCAGCGTATCCTTTTAAATATTCCGGGATAAGAACCCTTCCCAATCCATCTACTCCCACTGCCATTGCGCCCGATAACATAACCCTGGCAAAACCCCTGGCTTCGGTTTGACTAAGAGGCAACTTCCCTAACTTATCTGACATTACCCGCCATTCTTTTAAGGGGTAAACAATTAAACAACTGTCTAAACCCCGAGTAATAACTACGGTTTTTCCTAATTCCTTTCGGAATTTAGCTGGCAAAGCCAGTCTTTTTTTAGTATCAATAGTATGTCGATATTCGCCTATAAACATGTGAGTTTTCCACCACTTTGACTAGTTTTCCCACAATTATCCACAATTATCCCCTACACTATCTTTATATCCCACTTTATAGGGTTGAGTCAACCAAAATACACCACTTTGATTTCCCGAACAAAACCAAAACTTATGCACACATTATCCACAGTAGCCCAAGTTAAAAGCGGTAAAATGAAAATTTTACCGCTTTTATTAAAGAGTTAACTAAATTCTTAATTTATAGCCGACTCTGGATAAATTTCACTCGTTTCTTAATAGACATAACCGGAACAAAAATAACTTTATATCCAAGCTGCTTATAGGTTTGTTTTAAGAATTGGTTTAATCTCTTAGCGGTCTGAGAATCTTCTGTCCTGGCATAGTCTTTAATAAGTGGAAGTTGCTCCATGAAGAAAACTTTTTCATATTGACCTTTCTGACAAACATCCAGAACCTCTTTTGGATTAAGGCCGCAAATTTGGTAATAAGCTGCGCTGTCGGGAATTGCCCTATCAAAGAAAATTATTTGGTTTCCGGATAACTTATTTTCCACCCTGAGTTTTATTGCTAATACCTTTTGTTGGAACTCTCTTTCATTTTTTCTAATCTCTTCAATGGTTTTTCCTCCTGCCATTTCTTCGTCAATTAAAATACGAGCAGCGTCGGGAATAGTCTTATAGCCCATTTTTTCAAAACAAGAAAGAACAGTGCTTTTACCAGAAGAAAACCCTCCTGTTATTACATACCAATCCGATTTGCTGTTCATTTCTTTACCATAACGTAAAGAGAGCAAGGTTTCAACCTTGCTCTCGTCATGGTTTTATTAAGTATTCTGGTGGATACCTATCGCGGGCTTCCTTTTTTACTCTGAGCAGAATTTCTTCTTCTCTTGAGCTTAGGGCTAGCCGAGGAACTGGCTGTTCCTTAATAGAGTTAGTCGCCAAACGATACAGCGCTTCAATCTGGACCCGATGTTCGATTTCAATAAGTCGTTTTGCAGCTTCCTCCGGACTCTCGTTGGGCAAAAGGTCTTCGTACTGAAGATAAATTACGCTGCCTTCGTCATACTTTGTAGCTACTCGCTGGCAGAAAACAGGTATTGGGCGTTGTTCCCCTATTAGTTCGCAAAATCGCATATGGGTATAAATTCTTCGTACGCCATGCATCCATTTTCCGCCAGGCCCCAAATGTTGGTTGAGACCATTATAGCATTCAACCACCTCAAGCGGAGTAAGCGGCATCCAGCCAAGCTGATGAAAAAAGTCTGGTCTGTATTTATCCAATATCTCCAGCAGATCTTTTCCCCATCTCCACGTATCAGGATGCACTACCCATATATTGCTTTTAGAAAACCCTTTTCTTTCTGCCTTTAATCTTCCAGGAGCCAGTGGCTTACTAAAAATGAGAGCGACCGTCTCCGCTAGCCTGTATAATTTACCGCCAGGACTCTCTGCTTCAAGCACGGCTAAGTTTGTTGTTCCCTCGCCTGAAATAAGATTTACCACTCTAAGCATGTTAAAGCCCCATCCTTATTTGGATTCCATGTCTTGTTAAAGCTTTTCTGCCAATGTCTTGGCGATAATGGACTTTCTCCCAGGTTATCTGGGGGATTACTTCCTGATAGGCCCGATCGATAACAGTGGGGATATTTTTTCCCCGCACGGTAACTCCCAGCACCCGGCCGCTATTGGTTTTCCAGAGCTCGTTTTCTAAACGGGTGCCAGCATGAAAAACCTCTACGCCTTCCATGCCTGCTATCTTATCCAGGCCTTTTATTTCTTTCCCTGGTTCGTAGCTGCCGGGATAACCGCCAGAGGTCATCACCACGCAGATGGCGGCGCCGTCAAACCATTGGACCTTCTCGTCGGTCACCCGAGCGTCAGCGAAGGGTAAAGAAGAAGGTTTATCTTCTTCGCCCAGTTTTCCGTCGGCAATTGCTACAAGAACAGGAACGATATCGCTCTGGAGTAAAAGAACCAAGGGCTGAAGTTCAGGATCGCCGAAGCGAACGTTGAACTCCAGGACCATAGGTTTTGGGCCCTCCGGAGTGGGCACAATCATCAACCCGACATAGAGAATTCCCCTATATGGCCTTCCTTCCTTTCGCATTCCGTCCAGCGTGGGCTCAACAATGGTCTTCATAATTACTTTTGCTAATTCTGGAGTGACAACCGGGGCTGGAGCATAAGCTCCCATGCCCCCAGTATTAGGCCCTTCGTCATTGTCATAGACCGGTTTGTGGTCTTGAGTGGCCAAAAGCGGAATAGCTGTCCAGCCGTCAGTCAAGACCATAAAAGTGGCTTCCTCACCGACCAGGAATTCTTCCACCACTACCTTATTGCCGCTCTCTTTGAACTCTTTGTCAATCATAATTCTTTTGATGGCCGTGACGACCTCCTCTTCTGTTTTGCAAGGAATGACACCTTTGCCAGCAGCCAGGCCGTCGGCTTTGATAACGCAAGGCAGGTTGGCTATGGCATACTTTGTAGCTCTTTCCGGGTCGTCAAAAACCATGAAGTCGGCCGTAGGAATGCCGTTTCTTGCCATAAACTCTTTGGCAAACACTTTGCTGCCTTCAAGTTGGGCTGCTTCTTTGGTGGGCCCAACGATTTTCAGGCCCATTGCTTCAAAGCCATCAACAATTCCAGCCACCAAAGGAGCTTCGGGGCCAACCACGGTGAGGTCAACCTTGTTGCTCTTGGCAAAACCTCTTAAGCCCCATAGGTCGTCTGCTTTTAATTTTGGCAGGCAATGAGTCTTTGGCCTTTGGCCAATCCTGTCGTTTCCCGATGCGCAATAAACCCGAGAAACCAGCGGACTGCGACTAATCAGCGTTACTAAAGCATCTTCTCTGCCACCGCTGCCAATAACTAGGACTTTCATTTGGTCTTTCATTGCTGTTTTTACCTTCCTTTCTGAGTATTCGATTGTCCAAAGGACTAATCTAACAAAATAGAGGGCAAAATACCCTCCGCTGCTTTTAGAATAGCTAAGAATTGGAAACAGGTCAAGAGTTAACCTTTAACTTAAATTCTTCGGAGTCTACTTCTACCCTATCCCCTCTTTTTATTTTCCCAGACAAAAGACCCGAGGCCAAAACGTTTTCTATTTTATCTTGAATTACTCTTTTCATTTGCCTGGCCCCAAAGGTGGGGTCGTATCCCAACTCAACCATTTTTTCTTTGAGAGATTCAGTAATTATAAACTCAATATCTTTTTGCTCTAAGTTCTTTTTTAAACTTTTGAGCAGCAATGCGGCTATATCTAAAAGATTTTCTTTGGTTAGCGGTTTGAACACTATTACCGCGTCAAATCTATTGATAAATTCTGGCCTGAAAATGCCTTCTTCAAAAAGATAGTCTAAAAGCTTTTCTTTTACTCCTGACCACTCCACTTTTTCACGAATAGCTTTAAGGATTATTCGATAGCCGGCATTGGAGGTGGCAACAATTATTGAGTTTTTGAAATTAACTTTTCTGCCCAGACCGTCGGTTAAATGACCCTCGTCTAAAACCTGTAAAAATAGATTCAAGACGTTAGGATGGGCTTTCTCTATTTCATCCAAAAGAATTGAAGAAAAGGGGTTTTCCCTGGCTTTTGTGGTTAGCAATCCTTCCTCGCCGGGCGAGCCAATCAGCCGAGGGATATCAGAAACGCTCTGGAACTCTGACATATCCAGTCTTATCATTTTTGATTCAGAGCCAAAATAGATTTCGGTTAATGCTTTTGAGGTTTCAGTTTTTCCTACTCCGGTCGGCCCCAAAAATAGGAAGCAGCCCATGGGGCCTTTTCTGGTGGTTACTTCTGCTCGAGCCCTTCTTAAAGCCGCCGAGATTTCATCTACCGCCTCTTCTTGATTAATAATTCTTTGATGGATTAAATTTTCTAAATTAAGTAAAATTTCTCTTTCTTTAATTTCTATTTCTCCTATTGGGATTTCCACTTTTTCTGAAATAATTCTGGCTACATGTTTTGGCAAAACCACTCTTTCCTTACCTTGAGAAACATAAACCGCAATATCATCTAACAACTCCATTGCCTTCTCGGGAAAGGGAGTGGCCGGCAGATATTTTGAGCAGTAGTTGATAATGTCGCGAATAGCTTGATAAGAAACAAAAATTTTATATTTATATTCTAACAAAAGAGATAAATCCTCCAGAAGCATTAAAGTTTCTCTTTCTGAGATTTCATCAACCTCAACTTTTCCGAATAAAGCCAGGAGTGAGGGATTTTGTTCAATGTTTTTGTGGAGACCTTCATAGGTAGTGATAGCCACCACTTGAAACTGAGGAAGAGACAAGAAAGGCACTAAAACTCCGGAAATATCAATCATCCCCGGCTTCAGGGTTTTTTCGCCAACAAAGTTATGAAACTCATCAATAACTAAAATAATGTTTCCGGCTGCCATCATTTCCCTAAAGATGGCATCTAGAATACGGCCAACGTCCTCGAAGCTTTCAACTTGAGCTAATAAAGACGTTAAATCTAATTGAACTATTCTTTTGTAATTTACTTCGGGCAGGCTTTCGCCCAAAACCGATTTTTTGGCCAAAGCTTGAATCATACTTTTCCTGCCCGAGCCCGGTTCCCCCACTATCAAAACATCATTATTGCTTTCTTTTCTGGCTAAAATCCTTTCCATTGCTTTAATTGCCTCTTTATGGCCAATTATTTCTGGGAAGCCCTGTTTTTTTACCGTTTCGGATAAATCAATCGAAAGCTTATCAAGGGTGGGAGTAAAACCGGCTGTCCATTGTTTAGCTAAGCTTCCCCGTTTAATTAAATTTTTCCATTCCCAGAATTTTTTATTTTCTTCAACCCTCTTTTTCAATGATTCTAACCACCAGGTTAAATTTTCAACGTCCTGAACTCTGAGATTAGCATCAATTAGTATCTTCCTAAAAATTAGATCGTGTTTAGATACCGCAGTTAGCATATCTCCTATTTCCACTCTTTGGTGTTCTTTTTTCTCCGCAATTTTTAGCGAGTCTAAAATAAGCGCTTGAAATTCTATTGAGGGTTCTGTTTTTGCTGCTTGGTTAGGAATTTTCTCCAGAAATTGTTTTAGAATTTTCTTTATATCTTTTACGCTTAAGAGAGACCGATTGAACACAAAATTAAGTTCGGGATTATCTTTTAGAAGGTGGTAAAAAAGGTGAGTAGAATTATTTTTTGCTTTCCAAACCGCTTTAGCCACTTCAAAACTTAAAAACTCAGCTAAATTAAATCCTTCGGGATTAGAAATAGCGGTTTTAAGTTCAGTTTTTAGCTTCGGTTTTGACAGCTTTGAATCGAAAAAGAGCAGTTTTATCCAAAGAGCAACCGTAAAGGTAAGAAAAATTATAGATAAGCCGAGCAAAAGCGAAAGAGTCGGCTTGTTAAGGGCTTCAGCCAAAAAGCCATAGAGAAAGACCAGGAAAACCAAAACGAAGACAATCAAAAATACCTTATTTAAAGATTTTGCCCATTTAAACCATCTACCCCATTTTACCGCCTGATAAATCCCTGCCGTTTTTAAATTAAACATACTGAACGCAGCGAAGCGTCCCACCCTCTATGCTATATGTATTAATTTTCCTATGCTTAGGGGGCGGGGTTTCGCTTCGCTTATATTAAAACCTTAACGCCGAAAATAAAGCCGGCAATTAAAAGAGCTGGTAAAACTAACCAGCCAATAAAAACAACAGCTCCAGCAAAAAGCGTAAAAATTTCTACCAAAATGCCAGCAATGATTAAAAAACTTCTTAAGGTCGCCCCAATAAGACGGAAGATTAAATTAGAGAAAGCGGCTTCTAAATATTTTCCCAAATCAAATCCCCTACCATGAAGCACTTGATATCTGCGCCAGGGCGAAAAGAAAGTTCGGACGAGCAAAGGGACAGAGAAATAATTTAAGTTGAACTTTAAAAAGTTTTTCCAAGCCTTCAAAATATTTACTGGCATTTCTAAAAACTGCCAGGAAAGATATTGAAGAAAAATACTTTGCATTAATATATTATACCACTCCATCAGGGCACGGCAAAATAAAAACCGTGCTTTCAGCACGGATTTAAAAAAAGACTACCTTTTCTTCGCCTTCTTCGCGTAAGCAGATTTCTCCAATCACCCAATGGTTTTCGCCCAGCGCTTCTCGAACTTTCCCAGTTTCTTCGAAAGGAACAATTAATACCTTTCCTACTCCAAGATTGAAGACTTTCCGCATCTCTGGCCAGGAGACACTTTCAATTTCCTGGACCATTTTAAAGATAGGCGGAATAGGCCAGCAGCAATCAATCTTAGCGCATAAGTTGTCGGGCAAAAGTCGGGCAATGTTATCAATTAATCCGCCACCAGTGATATGGGCGATTCCGCCCAGATTGAACCGTTGAACAATTGGATACACTTGAGAGAAATAGCATTTATGGATTTTAAGCAATTCTTCTCCCAGCGTGCAGTCCAACTCCTCAATGTATTGATTAAGTTTCAGTCTGGCAGTTTTAATCGCCCTTCGGACTAAGGAATAGCCGTTGGTATGCAAGCCGTTGGAAGGTAAGCCCAAAAGCACGTCGCCTTCAGCTATTCTGGAGCCGTCAATAACTTTCTCTCTTTCTACTATTCCAAAGATGGCTCCTACTAAATCATGCCTGTCTTTCCGATAAACGCCTGGCATTTCCGCAGTTTCGCCGCCAATCAGGGCGCAGCCTACTTCTCGGCAAGCTACAGCTATACCTTTAACGATGTTTTCAAGTTTTTCTGGCGTTAATTTAGCAGAAGCTACGTAATCAAGAAAAATTAAAGGTTTAGCGCCCGATGTCAAAATGTCATTGACACAATGGTTAACTAGACATTGACCAACCGTGTCAAATATTCCCATGCTCTCGGCAATCATCATTTTAGTGCCTACGCCATCAGTACTGAAGGCAAAAACTGGTTCCTTGTATTCCTTTAACTCGGGAATGGTAAATAATCCGCTAAAAAGCCCGATATCGCTAACCACTCCAGGAATAAAAGTAGACCTCACATGAGCTTTGATTCGTTCCACAGCTTCGGTAGCAGCATCAATATCTACCCCTGATTTCTTATAGGCATCGTTCATTATCTATCTGGCCCTCCTTTCACATAGTTTTTACAAATGTCTATTGTGATTTTACTAATAATTTGTTAAAGTGTAAATAGGTCGTTCACGTTGTTCAAATTAAGGAGGGACAACGTTTTTTATTTAAGTACCTTAATAACTCTATCTTTGGATAGATAAGAATAGGTAAAACAGATAAATCTGAAAGGAGTGAAAAATGATAATCAAAAGGTTCCGACGGTCAATTCTTTGGCAAGACGAAGAAAAGCTATTAACGCAACGGTTACAAAACGAAGTGTCGTTGATCATTAAAGGGGTAAGAATAGAACATTGCTTTTATATTGACTCAAACCGGCCCTTAACGTCTGAGGAATCTGGAAAGCTTGATTGGATATTATCAGCCAGTTTTGAGCAAGAAAACTTTGGCGCGGAAAGCGGATTGGCAGGATTAGTTTTTGAGGTTGGGCCAAGGCCGGAAATTACCACGCCTTTTTCAACCAATATCGTGAAGATTTGCCAGTCCTGCGGATTGCCTTCAATTAGCCGAGTAGAGAAATCGCGACGTTATGAAGTCCAGCTAGAGGCGGACAGTGGCTTAGCTGAAAATCAAAAAGATAGGATTTATTCCCTGCTCTATGACCGCATGACCGAAGCTCCCTATTTTCATTCCCTAGAGACATTCGAATCTGGCAAGAAACCCGAACCAGTAAAACTGGTTCCTGTATTAGAGAAAGGCGTAGCTGCTCTTGAAGAATTCGGTTTTCCTCGCGACCCGGCATTGCTTCAGCACATCGCCGATTACTTTGTTAAGTTAGGCGTTAACCCGACCGATGTTCTCTGTCGACAATTAATGGAAATGGATTCTGACCACAGTCGCCATCGGAGATTTCAGGGGCTCATTATTATTGACGGTGAAAAAAAAGGAAAGACCCTTCTCGAGGTTATTAAAGCAAATTACCGGCGTAATCCCGGACAATCTCTGGTGGCTTTTGACGCCAACTCCTCGGTAATTAAAGGCCATGGCGGCGTCCCAGTTTTGGTTAGTGCTGATCCTACTGGGCCTTCTAAAATGATAATCAAAAAGATCAAGATGGAAGAGGCTGCCAAGTGCGAGTCCCACAATCACCCCACTGCCATCTGTTCTGTTCCTGGAGCCGCCACCGGTACTGGCGGTTGGATTCGAGATTTCTTTTCTTTATTCGGAGGCGCCCTGCCTGTTGCCTGCTCGACACTTTACCTTACCGGCTACTATCGTATCCCTGGTTATGTTTTGCCTTGGGAAACGACAATTTGGGAACATCCTTATCAGCTGGAAACAGGCCTTCAGATTATTCAAGGGGCACCAGCTGGCGCCTACCGCTACGGCAACGAGTATGGGCTGCCAACTATCAGCGGCTCGACTACGGCCTTTGAATACCTGCACCGTTTTGGCAAAGAGGTGGAACTTTTCGGCTATACCAAATGCGGTATGTGGGTGACCGGCATGGGCTGGATTGAAAGACAGCAGATTCGGAGAAAAAAACCCAAGGCCGGCCTTCTCATTGTTCAATTAGGCGGTGATGCCTATCCGATCGGTTTGGGCGGTGCTTCTGGGTCAAGTAAAACTCTCGGGACCCAAGCAGCTGAGCTCGATTGGAACTCGGTGCAGCGAGCCAATGCCGAAATGGAAAAATGCGTTGCTGATGTCGTTCGGTCTTGCATCACGCTAGGAAAACGAAATCCCATATGGGACAGTAACGATTTGGGAGCCGGCGGTGACGGCAACGCCGTAACCGAATTGATTTACCCGGCTGGCGGAAAGGTTTATTTGCGCAGCATCCCGAGCGGCGACAAAACGATGTCAAAGTTGGTTCTCTGGTGCAATGAATCACAGGAAAGAATGGTTTTTCTGGTTCCGCCAGAGGAATTAGCGCTTCTGCAAGGAATTGCCCGCCGGGAGAAATGCCCGATGGCAATCATCGGGGAGATTACCGGTGACGGCAGATTGGTTCTTATTGACGAAGAAGCGCCGGTCAATACCCCTGAGTATGAAAAGGTACCAGTGGATCTCGACCTTAATTTCGGCCTCGGAGAAATTCCCCAATTGGTGATTGAAGATAAGAGGATTGAGCGTGAACTTCATCCTCTTCAACTTCCCGAGGGTTTAACTGTAAGAGAGACGCTGGAAA
>Ga0210017_1000521_pt1 | contig 32585 bp, 33 predicted proteins | sample CryGeyCG2014_020_FD_183966 | JGI IMG/M metagenome (GOLD analysis project Ga0210017, IMG submission 183966) | Groundwater microbial communities from aquifer - Crystal Geyser CG08_land_8/20/14_0.20 (SPAdes) (version 2) | ecosystem: Environmental > Aquatic > Deep subsurface > Groundwater | place... | reverse complement strand
GCGAGAGAGGGGGTAACCACTGAAACACTGAGGTAATAATGAAGCACTGAAATGAACTCAGTGATTCAGTAAATATATTTAGGACATAATTGTTCAGTGCCTCAGTGGTTGCGAGAGAGGGGGTAACCACTGAAACACTGAGGTAATAATGAAGCACTGAAATGAACTCAGTGATTCAGTAAATATATTTAGGACATAATTGTTCAGTGCCTCAGTGGTTGCGAGAGAGGGGGTAACGTATGCGCATATTTACAATTTTAGGGATATTATTTTATGCGGCTGTCCTTATTCTTATCGGTGTAGTACTGATAATTTTTTCTTTAAATCTATTACAGCCCCAGGATATAAATAGCCTGCTTGCGTATACACAATATAATATTAATTCCAGAATTATCGTGGGCCTCTCCGGACTTTTATTAATAGTAATTAGCTTTTCATTTGCACAATTAATCCTGGGACGGTTTCAGCGGGAAAAGACAATCGCCTTCACCACTTCCTCGGGGGAAGTAACTATTGCCCTTTCAGCAGTTGAGGATTTAATAAAACGACTTGCAGGCGTTATTCCGGAAATAAAAGAATTAAGGCCGGATGTAATCGCTACTAAAAAAGGTATTATTGTTGATATTAGGGTTGTATTAAAGTCGGAGGCAAATATTCCTGATTTGACTGCCCGGCTGCAGGAAATAACCAGGTCTAAAATACAGGAAATCTTGGGTCTAGAAGAACAGATAATTATTAAAATTCATATAGCAAAGATTATTTCAACGCAGGACACGGATAAAAAAAGAAAAGAATTAGAAAGGGGAGAACCTACCATACCATTTGGCGGTTACGGTAGGGTATAAGTGAGGCAATTTGTTTTGGCCATTTGAAAATTAGAATTTCGAATTTGTTTCGAATTTCGGATTTCGCGCTTCGAATTTAACCAATAACAAACATATTATACGAGGAGGGTACTAAATTATGGCGAAAATAGGGGTTCTCACCGGCGGAGGCGATTGTCCAGGATTAAATCCTGTAATTAGAGCGGTAGTCAGAAAAGGCCTAAATGAGGGATATGAAATTATAGGTATTAAAAATGGCTGGAAAGGTTTAATTGAAAATGACGTTTTGACTTTGAATCTAGGAAGTGTCTCCGGAATATTACCTAAAGGCGGCACCATCTTGGGTACAAGCCGGACAAATCCGTATAAAAAAGAATGCGATTTGCAAAAACTAAAAGATAATTATAAAAAATTCGGCCTGGATGCATTAATCGCAGTCGGAGGAGAAGATACATTAGGAGTAGCATCAAAATTAATCAAAGACGGCATCACAAATATTGTAGGCGTGCCCAAAACAATAGATAATGACTTATCTTGCACAGACTATAGTTTTGGATTTGACACTGCATTAAATACTGCTATGGAATGCATTGATAAGCTGCACACTACCGCGGAAAGCCACCACCGTATTATGGTTGTAGAAGTAATGGGCAGGCACGCAGGATGGATTGCTATTGAAGCAGGAATTGCAGGTGGCGCAGATGTGATTTTGATCCCTGAGATACCTATTGATATTGGTGAGACGTGCAATCTGTTAAAGAAAAGACATACACGCGGGAAGTTATTTAGTATAGTAGTCGTCGCCGAAGGCACTAAATTTAAAGAGGGAACTGTGATTGTCCAAGAGGAAAAACTGGATGAGTTTGGCCATGTCCGGCTGGGAGGTATCGGTGAAACCTTAAGGCAAGAAATAGAAAAAAGAATGGGTTACGAAACAAGGGTAACTGTTCTTGGGCATATTCAGAGAGGAGGCAGCCCTACTGCTTTCGATAGAATCCTTGGAACAAGATTCGGCGTAAAGGCGGTTGAATTGGTGAAAGCTAAAAAATTTAACAGGATGGTAGCGCTCGCAGGTAATAAAATTATCGATGTTTCTATTGATGAAGCGGTCAGAGTCTTAAAAACAGTGGATATGGACCTCTATGAAATTGCGAAGGTATTCTTTGGATAAGTAAGGCCACAACTTAGCGAGCGACAGCGAAGCTAAGTTGTCTGGCCGAACTTATCCCCCCTTCTTGCTTTCGTAAGAAAGCAGGGGGGATAAGTTCGCAGACGCTGAAGAGAAGTTAACGAGGCAGCTACAATTTATGTCGTTACACTCCATAAATTGTCTGCTCATTTAATGAGAAACCGAATCGAAGAAATATTGCTGGAAAGCATACAAGTAAAAGAAGAATTGTTGCGTATAAACGTAAGCCGGATTAAAGACATAGCCGACCTTATGATTGAATGCCTTAAGAAAAACGGGAAAGTGCTCCTTTTCGGTAATGGCGGTTCAGCAAGCGACAGCCAGCATATCGCTGCTGAATTTGTGGGAAGATTTAAAAAAGACCGCTCTGCCTTAGCGGCAATCGCCCTTACTACAAATACGTCTGTCTTAACATCATTAGCAAATGATTACGGCTACGAAGTGGTATTTGCCAAACAGATTGAAGCATTGGGCCAGAAAAATGATATCGCTGTCGGGATCTCGACGAGCGGAAAGGCAAAGAATGTTGCGCTTGGCATAAAACAGGCAAAGAAAATGGGGATAAAAACAGTTGCGCTTACCGGTGGCGATGGCGGCGAGTTAGCTAAATTGGCAGATACATCTTTAGTGGTGCCTTCTTCAGTCACTGCCAGGATTCAGGAAGCGCATATTACCATAGGACATATCATATGCGAACTCGTAGAACAAGCCCTTTGTCAGGGATAAAAATAAAACCGATAAAAAAATTACAGAAAATAGCCCGGCGGCTCAAGGGCAAAGGAAAAAAAATTGTATTTACTAATGGTTGTTTTGATATTTTACACTGGGGCCATGTGCAATACCTGGAAAACGCCGGAAGCAAAGGCGATGTCCTCATTGTGGGAGTAAATAGTGACGCCTCGGTGAAAAGAATAAAGGGGGACTCAAGGCCGATTACAAATGAAAAAGACCGGGCAAGAATAATAGCGGGGCTTGAAAGCGTAAATTACGTCGTCCTCTTTAACGAAGACACCCCTTTAAAAACCATAGAGGCTTTAAAACCTGATATACTGGTTAAGGGCGCTGACTGGAGTAAGGATAAAATTGTCGGCGCTGATTTTGTTTTGAGTTACGGCGGGAAAGTTAAAAACATAAAATTAACAAAGGGCCGCTCAACCACCAACATAATTAAAAAAATTGCCAGGCGTTTCTAAAATGGAGCCCGTTCGGCCTATAAGTCTGCAGATTTCTAACGGGGTTTATAGAATTATTGATGCAAATATAAATCGCGCAAAAGAAGGTCTGCGCGTATGTGAGGAAATAACCAGATTCATTCTGGATAACCGTAATCTAACCTCTGAATTCAAGAAAATGAGGCATAGGACTGATATAATATTGAAATACTTACCAAGAAATATAAAGTTGCTTAAAGAGAGGGAAAGTTTAGGAGATGTGGGTAGAAAAATATATATAAATGAGCTAAAAAGGAAAAATTACCAGGATATTTTCTTTGCGAATATGCAGCGCGTAAAGGAATCCATAAGAGTCCTGGAAGAATTTACCAAACTTATTAATAAAAATATCGCCATCAAATTTAAAAGACTAAGATACGATATTTATGAGCTTGAAAAAAAGGTTGCTAAAAGAATCTCGCCTATAAGGTAAATTCTCTCTAACAATATTACATTAGGCCCTTGCCTTAAAAGGTGTAGGAAGGCCTATCTTTTTTAGGATTAGACCCTTCCTTTAAAAGGTGTAGGAAGGCCTATCCTTTTTAGGATTAGACCCTTCCTTTATAAGGTTTAGGAAGGCAAGTCCTTTAGGATTAAAATGACGCAATTAGAATACGCCAAGGATAGCATAGTAACGCCTTTAATGAAAATAATTGCCCATGAGGAAGGCAAGAGCCCAGATTTAATATTGAAAGGGGTAAAGGAAGGTAAGGTTGTAATTCTTCATAACCGAAAACGCAATATAAAAAAGCCTTGCGCCGTAGGTTGGGGCCTGCGCACAAAAGTAAATGCGAATATAGGCACCTCCACTGATAAATCCCAGATTAACGATGAATTAAAAAAAATAGAGGTGGCTCTAAATTATGGTACAGATACAATTATGGACTTAAGTGTGGGAGGCAATCTTAAGAAAATAAGAAAACAAATATTGGAGTATTCGCCCGTACCCGTAGGGACAGTGCCTGTTTATGAAATAGCAGTAAATGCTCAAAAAATAAAAAGAAATTTTTTAAAATTTACTATTGATGATGTACTGGATACCCTGGAATCACAGGCAAAAGAAGGCGTAGACTTTTTTACTATTCATGCAGGAGTTACTAAAAAAAGTCTTAAGGTCTTAAAAAAGCATAAAAGATTACTGGATATTGTTTCGAGGGGTGGAGCAATTTTAGCCAGCTGGATGGTGTATTACAAAAAAGAGAATCCTTTTTATGAATATTTTGATAAGATTTTGGATATAGCTTATGCTTACGATATAACTCTAAGTTTAGGAGATGGATTAAGGCCCGGTTCTATATTAGATGCGACGGACAAAGCACAAATTGCCGAGCTTAAAATCTTAGGTGATTTAGCTACTCGTGCAAAGAAAAGAAATGTCCAGGTGATGATTGAAGGCCCGGGACATGTGCCCTTAAATCAAATCGAAAGAAATATTGTTTTAGAAAAAACGATTTGCCATGATGCCCCTTTTTATGTTTTAGGGCCCCTGGTTACGGATATAGCGGCAGGATACGACCATATAAGTAGCGCAATCGGAGCTGCCCTTGCTGCAAGTATGGGAGCAGATTTTTTATGTTATGTAACTCCCTCGGAACACCTCAGGCATCCATCCGTAGAAGATGTAAAAGAAGGTGTTATTGCTTCCAGGATTGCCGCGCATGCAGCCGATATTGTAAAAGGCCTAAATTCAGCAATACAATGGGATAGAAAAATGTCGGAAGCGCGAAAAAGACGCAACTGGAAACAACAAATTGCTTTATCTATAGACCCGGACAAAGCAAAATATTATAGGGCTTCTTCAAAACCACAATTATCAGATGTATGTACGATGTGCGGTAAATATTGCTCTATTAAATTAATGGAGAAATGCCTGAAGGTATAACAAAAAGGGTCAGGCGCTTTTTACATATTTGTTTGCGAGAGTAGTTCAGTGGCAGAACACCAGCTTCCCAAGCTGGATATGGGGGTTCGATTCCCCTCTCTCGCTCTGAGAAATAGTATGTTTAAATTCAAACTAGTTTTTTTACTATTTGGCTACCTGCTACCCACTACCTGCTACCTACTATTTTTAAGCGGTTGTGCCACGGCTCCTTATGTATTACCCACTAAACCTAAAGTTGCTATGCCCGGTATCTATCATCGGGTAGAAAAAGGGCAGACACTCTGGAGAATATCTAAAATATATAGCGTGGATTTGGATGAAATTGCAAGAATTAACCGTATCCCTGACGCTACAAGCATAGAGCCGGGCCAGCTTATATTTATACCTTCTGTTCAAAGGAAACAATATTTGCCTGGCCAATCCTCTGCGGAAGATTTTAGTTGGCCGCTAAGAGGAAGGGTTATCGCAAGTTTTGGACAAACTTTCAATGATATGATTAATAAAGGAATAAATATACAAAGTGTTAAGAGCCAGGATATCATTGCTTCACGTAGTGGAAAAGTGATTTTCTACGGTAGCAATCTCGATAACTTCGGCAAAACTGTAATTATTGAGCATAGCGATGGCTTCTCAACTGTCTATGCAAGAAATTCAGAAGTCTTTGTTAAAATCGGCGATTATGTTCAAAGAGGAACCGTTATCGCTAAAGTGGGCTCATCTGATAGAGATAAAAATACATATTTACACTTTGAGATAAGGAAGGGATACATTCCACAAAATCCTTATTTTTATTTACCCCGTTAGATAGGTATTTATCTAAAACGGTGGCAGTCTTTATTCTGGCGGTTTATCATGACAAAAGATAATTTTTTCGACCGCAAATCTTATCTGGATATTTTAGATAAACGTATCACCGACCTGAAAGACGGCTATCGCCAAAATATCGCTATTGTTGGGGATGAACTCGTAGGAAAAACATCGACAATATGTAAATTTCTTAATAACTTTTGTGATAATCGCATAATCATAATATATTTAGAGATAAGGCCGGAATCATTATCTTCTTTTGCCAGAAGATTTATCGGAGTATTACTTTATAATTTTTTAATTAACAGCGGTGTCAGCCTCCAGGAGAACCTCGATTTCTTAATTGCTAAATCCGAAAAACATATACCTAAAACCGTAGAAAAAATAAGGTGTATTCTAGCGGCCCTAGAGAGAAGAAAAAAGAATAATATCTTTATTGACCTCTTGTCTTTATTTGAGCTCATTAACCAGGAGACAAATAAATTTTGCGTAGCGATATTTGATGAATTCCACAACTTTGAAAATATGGGAATTAAGAATCTTTATCCCGAATGGTCCAAACTATTAATTCTACAGAAAAATACGCTGTATATAATAATAAGCTCTATGGAATTAAAAACGAAAATAATACTTTCTAAAAATTTATCCCTGCTATTCGGTAACTTCCAGATAATTACCATAGAACCGTTTGATATAAAAACAAGCGAAGATTATCTAAATTACAGGCTGGGAGAACTGAATTTGAATACGGGCCTAAAAAATTTCCTTATTCATTTTACCGGCGGTAATCCATTTTATCTGGAATTGATATCTAAAGAATTATTGAAGACGGAAACTATCGATTTAACAGATATACTTGAGGATTTGCTTTTTTTGCCCGCGGGTATATTAAATCAAAAATTCTCTAATTATCTAAAGCGTTTTCTAAATATTCCTTACAGCCAGGATTATATAACGATTCTATATTTAATCTCCGATGGGCATAATAAATTGAAAGATATCGCGCATATTTTACAAAAAACACGAAAAGAATTAATTTTACGGATAAACCATTTATCGGAACTTGATACCATAAGCCGTAACGGCGACTTTCTAAAAATTAGCGACCGGGTATTCGGTTTCTGGCTGAGATTTGTATATCAGGAGAAACTGCAATCTTTAACCTTTGATGCAAAAAATCAAAAGGTTATATTTAGAGATAAAATAGAAAGTCAGATTCAAGAATTCCTTACAGATTCACAAAAAACCCTTATAGAAAGGACGCTCGAATTATTGCATCTTTTTGAAGACGATGTGATACAAATAGAAAGGAAACGCTTAAGACTTACTCATTTTAGGGAAATAAAGGCCTTAGAGTTTAATAATCAATCCTTAAGAGAAGGGGTAATCGGCCGTTCACGCGATAATCTTTGGATAATAGCATTTAAACATGGTTTGTTAACCGAAGAAGATATTGCTCAGTTTGCCAAAGAATGCAAAAAATACCGCCATAAATTACAGAGGAAAATTATCGTTGCGCTTCAAGACATAGATACAAATACTCGGCTGAGGGCACTGGAAGAAAAAGTCTGGACGTGGGATTTAAATAATTTGAACCAGCTATTAGACTTATTTTATAAGCCGAGGATTATAGCGGACAGGGAATGAAAATTGGCGTAATTGCAGATACACATATACCGGATTGTGGGAAAGAGATTCCCCAACAAATATTAGAAGCCTTTAAAAAAGTAGATATGGTTATACACGCTGGCGACCTTGTGGATTTAAACGTTCTGGATAAATTAAAAGCTGTTTGCAAGAATGTTCGGGCGGTTTGGGGGAATATGGATTCTTATGAAGTAAGGAAAGAATTGCCGGAAAAGGAAATCATCGAGCTCGGAAATTATAAGATAGGAATTATACACGGATACGGCCATCCTAATAAATTAATAGACCTTGTAACAGGGATATTTAAGAATGATTTTATTAATTTAATTATCTTTGGGCACTCGCATTCTGCCTTAAACGAAAAAAGAGGCAATATAATATATTTTAATCCCGGCAGTCCTACAGATAAGATATTCGCCCTTCATAATTCATACGGAATTATAGAAATCAATGATAAAATAGAAGCAAAAATTATTAAAATATAAGTGAGGACATAAGTTATGGGATTCTATATTAAGATTAATAATAATGTAAGCGACATAACTTATCAGTCCGAACTTATCCCCCCACCACTTTCGTATTTAGCCTATGCTATATTGAAAGTGGTGGGGGGTTAAATTCGCGCAAATAACTTACGTCGTCACTACGTGACTCCGTAAGTTATACGCTCATTTAATGGACAGACTCTGGGCGCCCTGGAGAATTAAATACCTGAAAGCTAAAAAATCAAAAAAATGCATATTTTGCAAAAGCTTGAAATCCAGATATAAGAATTACGTTGTATTCAAAAGCAGATATTCTTTTGCTATATTAAATATTTTTCCTTATAATAACGGTCATCTTATGGTTTCGCCCATAAGGCATATACGGGAACTGTCGCAATTGAGTAGCGTAGAGATTTTAGATTTATTCCGGACTTTAGATAATACAAAGAAGATGCTGGATAAGGTCTTGAACCCAGATGGGTATAATATTGGTCTCAATACTTCAGCAAGCGCGGGGGCAGGTGAAGCTCGTCACCTGCACATACATATTGTTCCTCGCTGGAAGGGAGATGCTAATTTTATTACCACTTTGTATGATACAAGGATAATGTCGCAATCGCTGGACGAGTTGTATAACCGTTTAAAAAAGTATGTTAAATCAAGAACAGATTAAAGACTTTGAAGATAATTTTCTAGCTCCTTATGCGATGAAAAGTTATAATACGCGGGGCAGAGTCCATAAAGAAAAGGAGCACCCCTATAGGTCCGTATACCAGAGAGACCGCGATAGGATTATACATTCTGCTGCTTTTAGAAGATTAGAATATAAAACTCAGGTATTTGTAAATCATGAAGGGGATTATTACCGCACAAGATTAACTCACACCATAGAAGTCGCTCAGATTGCCAGAACCATAGCCGCTGCTTTAAGATTAAACGTTGATTTAACTGAGGCAATAGCTCTCGCTCACGATTTAGGCCATACCCCTTTCGGTCATTCCGGCGAAGATGCGCTGAATGAACTAATGACAAGATTCGGAGGTTTTAATCATAATTTACATGGTTTAAGAGTAGTTGACATATTAGAGGAGAGGTATCCTGATTTTCCGGGCCTTAATTTAAGTTGGGAGGTAAGGGAAGGCATTATAAAACATTCTTCAGCGTTTGATAAATCAGTCAAAATAAAAGGCCTTGCACCCGAGGAATTGCCGACTCTAGAGACGCAGGTAGTAGATATAGCTGATGAGATAGCTTATGATAATCACGATCTCGACGATGGAATTACATCAGGCCTGTTAAAAGAAGAGAGTCTGGAAAAATTGCCAATCTGGAATAATATAAGTGAGGGAATTGATAAAAAATATGCTAAAATATTACCCGCGAGAAGAAAATTTTTAATTATAAGGTTTTTAATTAATATGCAGGTTACAGATTTGATTCAGGAAACAGAAAAAAGAATAGCGAAACTAAAACTTAAATCTTCTATCCAGGCAAAAAGATCGGAAACGAAGATTGTATCATTTAGCATCCGAATGCAGAATTTAAGAAAACCTCTGCGCGCATTCCTCATAGAAAACCTATACAATCATTATCGTGTAATAAGAATGAGCAATAAAGCCAAGCGTTTTATTCAGGAATTATTTAAAATTTATATAAGTAATCCCCGGCAGTTGCCGCCTCATATACAAAAGAACATACCGGTGGACGGCACCAGGCGCGTAGTCTGCGATTACATTGCCGGGATGACAGATAGGTATGCCTTGGATGAATATAAGAAACTGTTTGACCCCTATGAGAGGGTATAGCAGCGTAAATCCGAGATGAGCGCAAAAAATTATTTGACTCCTGCGAAAAAATATAAAACATTAATTTCCGCCATTCATGCTATCTATCGTTTGGTTAATTCTACTTTTGAATTAAGGGATTTAGTGATCCGTCTGGCAAGGCTCATCTGCCAGATGTTTAATTCTCAATATTGCCTCGTCACGCTATTGGATACAACGAAAGAACATTCTTTATTGAAGGGTCTGGTAATTGGCAAGAAAAAGTATATCATTGATAAAAAGACTAAGGTATCAAATAGGATAGAGAAGAGGATCATAAAAAAGCTTACAGTAATAAGGCAGGGTAACCTCTTAGGCATACCGCTGGTTTGTGAAGATATAACGGGGCTCATTATAATAAAACGGGCTAAATTAGAGCCGCCATTAGATAAATTCGACCAGGAAATGTTAATGACTATAGGCGAACAGGCAATAATCGGAATAAAAACTTTACAACTCTATGAAGAGCAGCAAAGAATAGTTTTAGGGAGTATAAAATCATTAGTAACGCTATTGGATACGAGAGTTCCTCAAGAATATACACATTCACCATATTTTAGTCACCTCGTAATTATGCTCGCGCATCAGATGCATCTCGATGAAAAACAGGTTGAGAGTTTAAAATACGCCAGCATGTTACATGATGCAGGCAAGGTTGATATCCCATTAGAAATACTTACGAAAACATCAAAATTAACTCCACGGGAATACAAGATTATTAAACGGCATCCGGTTATAGGTGCCCAAATCTTAAGACATTTGCAAATCTTAAGGCCGGTTATACCGATAATAATGCATCACCATGAAAAATATAATGGTACAGGGTATCCATCGAGGCTAAAAAAAGGACAGATACCCCAGGGGGCGCGCATCATGGCAGTCGCAGATGCATTTGAAGCAATGGTGTATGGCAGGCCCTATCGTGAAAGGGCGGATATACCGTCTGCATTAAAAGAGATAAAGAAAAAAAGCGGCACACAATTTGACCCCAAGGTTGTAGAGGCTTTTTTGAAAGTAGCAAAAAAAATAAAAACAAAAAAATATTTGCAAGTAAGCGATAAAAAGTTATATAATAAGTAAGGGAGCACATAAGTTATGGATATAGCTATTGATAAGCTAATCGACATAACTTATATGTGCGAACTTATCCTTGACATCTTCGATGTCAAGGATCTAACTCTCACAAATAACTTATGCTGCAAAAGGAATACGACCAATTAGAGCTATTCTCACAGACAAAGAGCCATAACCAGACAAAGGCACCCATCTCCAAAGCATTTATAAGTTATCTATCAAAATACGAAAAGACGCTCCTTATAATTATTGGTTTTGTAATTACCGGCATTGCTTCATTTTCTTTTGGCGTAGAAAGAGGAAAGAGGCTTATAACGCTAAAAACTGATTCTCAGCTTGATATTGCAGTTAAGCCCAAACCAGCATTATCTGCGCCAGTACCTAAACAGATAACCAAAGGCCAACAATATCAACCTGTAAAAAAAGATGAACTTAGAGAATATATCCAAAATTATACTGTACAGGTAGCTTCTTTCTTAAATAGGATAAATGCGCAAAAAGAAGCAGCTATTTTAAAAAGAAAAGGGCTGTCGCCGTTGGTATTGTCTAAAGGTAAATTCAGTATTGTATGTGTGGGGAATTTCCCTAAACGGGAAGAAGCAGAATCTTTATTACCGAAACTAAAAAAGCAATATCAGGATTGCTGCATAAGGAGGTTATAAGTTTATGTCTATACACCCTTCATTAAAATTATCGGACAAAGATAAGAAACAAAGGTTGGTATTAAAACGCATAGAGCGTTTAAGAATAATGATGGAAAAGGATCAATGGAAACCCGGAGATGAGGTTTGCGGTTTGCCAAAAATCAAGACTCTAAGAATTAAAATCAAAAAGGAAAAAGCGAAAGAATTGGTAGAGGCTGCCGCTACCGAAGGCGCTGCTCCTGCTGAACTTGAGACTAAAGAGCAAGCTCGAGCCTTAGGGCCTGCGAGCAAGAGTCAGGATAAGAAATAATTCCGACATACAACTTATGTTCGCTTCGCTCCATAAGTTGTGTCGTCATTAAAATGTGTTCAATAAGCAAGAAAATTGTCTTCTCCCCTTTGGCGGGATCCGCCAGAGGCGTGATCGGCAATAACTTTAAGCGATTTTCGCAGTGGTATGGGAAAGTGTTTTGTCCAAAAGGGATAGACCTTCCTAAACCTTTAAAGGAAGGGTCTTATCCAGAAGGGATAGACCTTCCTAAACCTTTAAAGGAAGGGTCTTATCCAGAAGGGATAGACCTTCCTAAACCTTTAAAGGAAGGGTCTAATACTTTCCTGTCCCATAAAATATGCATATGTACTGGATTATTATTTATACTTATCCCTCTTATTTGTTCTGCGCAACAAAATGAGAAGTCCCTACCGCAAGAATTAAAAGTTAATCCTATACATAAGCCAGTCTTATTTCAAGGCCGGATTAATGCTCATAATATCAATGTACGTTCTGACTCGACAGTCAATTCGAAAATAATCTGTGCTGTGAACAAGGGCGAACCTGTAGAAGTAGTCAGAGAATCATATGAATGGTATAAGATAATATTGCCTAAAGCAGCACCGTCATTTATCAAGAAAGATTTAGTTGCCCTTATTGATGAAAAGACCGCCAAAGTATTAAAAGATAATGTAAATATCCGCCTCCAACCCAATGAATCATCTGCTATATTGGGTAAAGCCGGTAAGAATGAGGTAATAAACATTGCAGAAGACAATGGGGAGTGGTATAAAATAGAACCGCTCAACAATAGTTTTGGTTGGGTCAATAAGAAGTTTGTGGATAAGGCCGATACTATAAACCCCGTTAGAGACACCATATCTTTCTCTCGTCTACCTCTAGTCTCTAAGGGGGTAAATAAAACGGAAGAGGTTAAATTAGTTCAAGAAAATAAAATAGTTGGTGAAAAAGTGTCCCTAGATGAAAGTATAACTATTGAGGGTATAATAAAGCCGTATGGAAAGGTCATTAAACGAATAGCAACGCATAAACTTATTGCTGCGGATAATAAAGTATTTTTATTAAAAGGGAATAAAGAAAGCCTCGACAGCCTTAATTACCATAAGGTAAAAGTAACGGGCAAATTAATCCATCCTAAAAACCAAAAAGGTACCATTATTGAAATACTAAAAATCGAGGCTCTAGATTGAGTATAGAAAGCCGTTTTATATACTTTTTAGTATTATTCGGATTGTTAATGATTGCCATGACTGTGCATGAGTTCTCGCATGGCTGGATGGCATATAAATTAGGGGATTCAACTGCAAAATATTCCGGCAGGCTGACTCTTAATCCCTTAGCACATATAGACCCCGTCTGGACATTCCTCTTACCATTATTTCTTTTTATGACCACAGGATTTGTTTTTGGGGCGGCAAAGCCTGTACCCATAAATTACCTGGCTTTAAAAAATCCAAAAAGAGACATCATCTGGATAGGAATGAGCGGCCCCCTGGCAAACTTTATTTTAGCATTTGCCTTAAGCGTGATATTGAAATTTACGCATGCATCTACGCATATAAATTTTATAATTGAAAATCTGATAATTATAAATGTGGTGTTAGGAGTTTTTAATCTTATTCCTATTCCTCCCTTAGACGGTTCCCGTATATTGTCTGGGATATTACCTCAGGATTTAGCCTCTCAATACTCCCTTATTGAGCCATACGGTTTCCTAATCCTAATCTTGCTTCTCTGGTTGGGTATTTTTGGCCGTATAATTTGGCCTATAGTAAATCTTATATTAAGGTTATTAGGAATTACTTCTTAAAATAAGTGGGGCCATAACTTACGTCGCACTTTTGTATTCCGTAAGTTATGCGCTCATTAAAAATGCATATACTAAAGCTTAACTCAAGAACACGACTTTGTTAAAAATGCATTTTTCCTCAGACAGCCAAAGGATAAAGTTTTCTTAAGTTATTGCTAAACAATGACTTATCTTTTTAATAATAGTAAAATAAGGTCAAAAATTAACATAGTAGTGTCAAGAAAATTGCCTTCGGCAATGACTTTAAGCGATTTTCGCAGTGGTATGGGAAAGTGTTTTAGGCCCTTCCTTAAAAGGTATAGGAAGGTCTATCCTTTCTGGATTATACTTTCCTGTACCATAAAAAAATATCCCTATAATATAATCATCGGCAACAATATCTTAAATCATTTGGGCAAATATATACGCAAATTAAGTATCGGCCCTGATGCATATGTTATTACAAATGCTTTTATAAAAAAGGAATACGGCAAGTTATTAAATAAGGCCCTTAAGAAGCCAGGCTTTACGGTGAGGTTTAAAATTGTCCCTGATTCAGAAAAGAGTAAATCTATAGGAGTAGCAACTTCGATAATAAAGGATATAACGCTTTACGATAAAAAAAGGAGAATTTTTATTATTGCTTTCGGCGGAGGAGTAATCGGTGATCTGGCGGGATTTATTGCTTCTATTTATAAGCGTGGAGTTCCTTACATACAGGTTCCCACGACATTGCTGGCACAGGTCGATTCGAGTATCGGTGGAAAAACTGCTGTTGATTTAAATCAAGGTAAAAACCTGGTAGGCGCATTCTATCAGCCCCGGCTTGTATTTAGCGACGTAAGCATCCTTAGGACATTGGACGTAAGACAAATACAAAGCGCTCTGGCAGAGGTAATAAAATATGGGATAATAAAGGATGCGCAGTTTTTTGCTTATTTAGAAAAAAACTATTCCGATATTCTTGCTCTAAAAGTGCCTGCCCTTGCGTTTATAGTTATGCGCTGTAGCAGAATTAAAGCTAAAATTGTCCAGCAGGACGAGCGGGAAGAAAAAGGAATCCGCACAATTCTAAATTTCGGCCATACTATCGGGCATGCCATTGAGGCAGCGCTAAGATATAGGGGGTATAATCACGGTGAAGCCGTAGCCCTGGGGATGCTGGTAGCTTCTGACATAAGTAAGAACTTAAATCTAATCAATAATGTAACAGCCAAAAGAATAGAAAATCTTATAGACGCAGTAGGTTTACCTACTAAAATAGAAAAGATCTCTCTTGCCGATATAATAAAAATACATTATCACGATAAAAAGTTTATGGGTCTTGAGAATAAATTCGTTCTTATTAAGGGTATTGGTAAAGCAAAGGTAGTAAAAAATATACCCCTTAAAATAATCCGGCAGGCTTTGGAGAGAAGAATTTAAAGTTCATTTACTCCATGCCTACTCCATCTAAAAAAATTTGCACTATAGTTGCCCCGTCGATTTTATCGCCTTGTTTTACAATCCGGTTATTTATTAAAGCATAACCTTCATCCCCTGAAAAGAACGGGCATCAAAAAAACATCAAAAAAATAGAGAGCTCTGAAAAAGCCTAAAAATAGGCAGAGCTCTCTTGATTACAGCGATTAAATTTAGATTACAGCGATTTATTGTCGTCGGAATAATCTGTGTAATCTTTTTATAATCTCTGAAATCAGAGGTCTCTGATGTAGTTTTTGGGAGTTTTTCAGAGACCTCAAATAAAACCTTGACAAATACGAATCGTGTGTTATACTTTTTTTCATAATAAAGCACAAGGTTAGTGCTTGAGGAAAGGGAACAAAGTGGCGTTCGCAAGAACGCCTTTTTATTATTAAGATGCCAAGTATGCCTTTTAAAGAACAGATTAAGGCACTATCCAAAATTGCTAAAGCAATTACTTCTGATTTGTATTTAGAAGATATACTTCGTCTTATCGTTACTGTTACCGCTGAAGTTCTAGGTTCAAATATTTGTTCATTAATGCTCATTGATGAGAAAAATAATGAACTTGTAATCAGGGCGACTCAGAGTATGAGTGAAGAATATAACAAGAAGCCACCTTTAAAAATAGGAGAAGGGATTGCAGGAAAAGCGGCGGCACAAAATAAACCATTAATTGTGAAAGACGTAACCAAAGAAAAAGAATATAAATATCAAGACATTGCCAAGAAAGAGAGTCTATGTTCACTTTTGTGTGTTCCTTTAGCAGTAAAAGGCAAAGTTATAGGGGTGATTAATTGTTACACTTCTACGCCGCACGATTTTACGGAAACCGAAATTGAAATCTTAACCTCTATAGCTAACCAGGCAGCCGTAGCGATTGAAAATACAGAGTTGATGGTAAAAAGTAAGGTAATCCAGGAGGAGTTAGAAAATCGCAAGAAAATCGAACGTGCCAAAGGGCTCTTAATGAAAGAGGAAGGCTTAACTGAAGAACAAGCATATCTAAAACTACAGAGGTTTAGTATGGATCATCGTAAGACCATGCGCGAAGTTGCTGAGGCAATCATTTTATCAGCGGAGATTAAGAAAAAAGTATAGGGCGTCACAAAAGTGCCACCCTAATTTTTTAAAAAAAGGAGGAAAGAATGTCATTGAGTAAACCAAATGCCAGTCCAGCTACGAATACTAGAAATAGAATAAGTCCATCTCCTACTTCCGGGCTTTGTGTTGTGTGTTTGGATGGTTGTATAGGTCTTTGTGAAGTAGCAAAATCAGCGATTAGAGGTAGGGAGCTTATCTACCCCCAACCTTTTGGAAAGATAGTTGCTGGCTCGGAGAAAAATTATCCCATAGACTTTTCTCACTTCAATATTCAAGGAACATGCGTGGGTGCGGTAGGTATAGAAGCTGATTCTGATAAAGCCATCTTTCCTGCTGTAGATATATCTATCGAGGTCGGTGCAAAATCTAAGATTAAATTAGATGTACCATTTTTTACCGGTGCCTTGGGTTCAACTGAGGTAGCCAGAGTCAACTGGGAGGAAGTGGCCGTGGGCGCGGCTATCTGCGGGACAATAGTCGTGGTTGGAGAAAACGTCTGTGGTATGGACCATAAAGCTGAATTTAAAAACGGTAGAGTGGTGAAGTCTCCGGAATTGGAACGCAGAGTTAATACTTATAAGAGATGGTATAACGGCCGGGGAACAATTGTTGTGCAATATAATGTTGAGGATGGAAAGTTGGGCGTTCCAGAGTATGCCTTAGAATTGGGCGTCGAGGCTATTGAGCCAAAATGGGGCCAAGGAGCAAAAGATATCGGTGGAGAAGTAAAGTTGCCAACTTTAGAAAGGGCACTCGAACTTAAAAAAAGGGGTTATATTGTTCATCCTGACCCAGAGAATCCCCTGATACAGAAGGCCTACAAACAAGGAGCAATTAAAGAATTTGAAAGACACTCGCGCCTGGGGATGGTAGAAGAAGAAGCGTTTTATAAAGAGGTGGCGCGTTTAAGAAAATTGGGATTTAAATACGTTACCTTAAAAACTGGGGCTTACCGACCAGCGGATTTAGCCAGAGCAGTAAAATATGCCTCCAATGCTAAAATTGACCTACTTACAGTAGATGGAGCAGGTGGCGGAACAGGAATGTCGCCTTGGCGAATGATGAATGAATGGGGTATACCGACCGTGGAACTGGAGTGCCTACTTTATCAGATGTTAAAAAGAATTGAAGCCCAAGGTCAATATATTCCGCCAGTAGCAATGGCCGGAGGCTTGAGCCTAGAAGACCATATTTTCAAAGCTATAGCCTTGGCTAGTCCTTATGTTAAGGCGATATGTATGGGTAGAGCCACGTTTGCTGCAGCCATGGCAGCCAAGACGGTAGGCAGATTAATAAAAGAAGGTAAGGTGCCTGAAGAGTATAAGAAATACGGTGATACCGTAGAGCAGATTTTCGTGGCTGCGGAAACATTAAAAGCAAAATACAGGAAAGACTTCGAAGATATCCCTGTAGGCGCTATCGGAATGTACACTTATTACGATAGGTTAGCAACTGGCCTTAAACAACTCATGGCAGGGGAGAGAAAATTTGCTCTCAAACATATCACCAGAGACGATATTTTTGCTCTTACGCGCGAAGCCGCTTCTATTTCCGGTATTCCTTATGTGATGGATTGCGATAAGGAAGAGATAAACCGAATCTTGGGGTAGAAGTAAGACAGTGATGTCCGGTAGTTAGGTTTTACAGAATAAAGTTTTTAATAATAGACTAAGGCGTCTTTTACCCAATGTAGGGGTGAAGGCGCCTTATTTTTTATGGGTGATTAGCGTTGCCAGTAGGGACTGTCCCACGACAAGATAAGAGTTGATTGCGAGATACCAGGATGAGAAAAGAGAATCTTCGTATAGCTTTGGCACAAATAAACTGCACTGTGGGCGATTTAGAGGGTAATCGCAGAAAAATAAATGGATTCCTGCAAATAGCGCAAGAACAGGCCGTAGATATAGTAAGTTTTCCGGAATTAGCCGTTACCGGTTATCCACCCGAAGATCTTTTACTTAAACCTAAGTTCATCGAAGATAATTTAGAGAAATTAAAAGAATTGACCCAATTATTCGGAGATATTATAGCGGTAGTGGGGTTTGTGGATCGAAAAGGAGAAGATGTCTATAATGCGGCAGCGGTCATTTATAATGGCAAAATTAGAGGAATATATCGCAAGATGTTTTTACCTAATTATGGGGTTTTTGATGAGAAGCGTTATTTTAGAGCGGGTGGCGAGCCCTTAGTTTTTAGATTCGCAAAATCTATATTCGGCGTAAACATCTGTGAAGATATCTGGCATATAAATGGGCCGACAAAAATGCAAAGTCTCTACGGGGCAAAGCTAATCCTTAATATTAATGCCTCGCCTTACTATTCTGGCAGGATCAAAGAAAGAGAAAGGGTTATTCAAAGCCAGGCAAAAGATAATCACGTATTTATTGCTTATACTAATTTAGTAGGCGGGCAAGACGAATTAGTTTTTGATGGCCAGAGTATGATTGTGGATACTAGTGGCAATATCATTAGCAGGGCAGAGGCATTTAAGGAAGATTTGCTGATTGCCGATTTAGATATTCCAGCAAGTCTGATAAAGAAAACCAAGAGGGTGGTTACGGTTGCTGATACCGTATCCCTTAAGAAAAAGAATATGCTATCTCTAAAAAGTAACAAACCAATAGAACCTGCTGCCGAGATTTATCAGGCTTTGATTTTAGGGCTTAAGGATTATGTGACTAAAAATAGTTTTCAAAAAGTAGTGATTGGCTTAAGCGGAGGGATTGATTCTTCGCTAGTTGCCACTTTAGCATCCGATGCTTTGGGCAAAGACAATTGTTTCGGGGTATTTATGCCTTCACGTTATTCTTCCCCAGAATCCGAAACCGATGCCAGGCAGTTGGCGCAAAATTTGAGTATCGAATTTATCACTATTTCAATTGAACAGATATATAAAATGTATTTATTAATCCTTGAGTCGCATTTTATAGGTCAAGAGAAGGATATTACAGAGGAAAATTTACAGGCGCGTATCAGGGATAATATTCTCATGGCGCTATCTAATAAATTTGGCTGGTTAGTGTTAACTACCGGAAATAAATCTGAGATGAGCACAGGTTACGCCACGCTTTACGGCGATATGGCAGGAGGCTTTGCCGTAATCAAAGATGTGCCGAAACAATTGGTTTACAAATTAGCTAAATACAGGAATTCTGTGCGGTCGGTAATCCCCGAGCGTGTGTTAACAAAGGAACCCACGGCTGAACTTAAACCTAACCAGAAGGATTGCGATACGCTACCCGTTTATGCAACTTTAGATCCTATACTTAAAGCTTATATTGAAGAAGATAAAGACTTAAAAGAGATTACCCATTTAGGTTTTGATCACGAGACGGTCAAGAAAGTATTGGCTATGGTAGATAAAAGTGAATATAAACGTAGGCAGTCTCCACCGGGAATAAAAATTACACCTCGGGCATTCGGTAAAGATCGCAGGATGCCGATTACTAATAAATATAGAGGTTAAAATGTATTTTGAGGAAGTTGTCAAAAGAATATCGCCAAAATTAAAAGGGATAGCCTATAAACTTAACGGTCGTTTTACATTCTTTAACGAAGATGACTTATTTCAGGAGGCATTAGTGCATCTTTGGATAGATTACAAAGATGGTAGGTTAGTTGGTAAGAATGATAGTTACATATTGCAAGGTTGCTATTATTATCTTAAGAACTATATTCGTAAGACGCAAGATAAGGTTTGTTTAATCAGTATGGATACCTATACGGATAATGAAGAGGAGGCGACGGCAGAGAGGATTTTATCTTTTGAGGATCCTAAATTATATTTTGAGGATATAAGTAGTAAAATTTTAATTGAAGAGATCCTGAATGATGGCTTAACCAAAAGAGAAAAAGAAGTTTTGTCTCTTTGTTTGAAAGGGTTGACTGTCAGAGAAATCGGCAGAGTATTGGGTATTTCTCATGTAAGGGTGGTGAAATTAAGAAACAGAATTAAAGTTAAGTGTCAGGAGTATAAGGATTTCTTTTAACAGCGCGGGTTACCAAAACATAAGATTTTTTACTTGTAATATTGAAAACACATAGTAGTGTAAAGAAAACAATGGCGTTCCGATAAAAGAACGCCATTGTGGTTGCCCAGCAAGGGCACACCCAACAATCCGATATGTTGGGGTGTTAAACAGTTGTTAAAGACGTGGGCGTCTTTCAGTCCAGAGATGGATAAAAAGACGCCTTAATTTTTTGGAGGACCAATATGAAAAAGATTGAATGCATAATCCATTCAGAAAAACTCAAGGATGTTACTGATGCCTTGAAAGGTGTAGGCATTGGTGGCATGACAGTTTCCGAAGTGCGCGGATTTGGGGTGCAGACCACGCGGCCAGATAGTTTCCTTTTTGTGCATAAGGTAAAATTGGAAATCTATGCTAAAGACAAGCAGGTAAAAGAGATTATTTCCACTATATTAATGCAATGTTCAACAGGAAAAATGGGTGACGGAAAAATTGCAGTAATACCTCTGGATGACTGTGTGCGGGTGCGCACAGGAGAGAGAAAAAACAAAGCCATACTTTAGAAAAGGGGAAAGAGTGATGTTTAAAATTAAAAACCTTGTGCTTTGGTTTATGCTTTTATCGTTCGGATTCCTGGTCTCGGATTTTGCCTTTGCAACGCCATCCACCCACATCTGGGCTCCATCTACAGATATCCAGCCCTACAAAAAGGTGCACGTTACCTCTGATTTCTATTTTCCTACAACCGCTAAAGGCACAAACGCCGATAATTATGACCAGCACAATTATGTTCTACAGGTTTACGGTCTAACCTTTAGCCTATTGTCTGACAAGCCGGATGAGAATCTTTTAGGAAAGCTGTGGAAGCCTTTAGGCAAGGTAATGGCGGAAACTGGCTTTGATTATAAAAAAGGCTTGGGTTCTTTTCTGGATTCAAATCCCTGGTATTTTCATTTTAAATTGGGTGTGCCTGAGGATGCCTATTTTAAGCATATGCCGGCATTTGCCGTTGGCGCTTACGATATGGGCACTAGGAGCCACAGAACTAATTATAATATCTGGTATTTTAAGGGAGGAAAAACCCTTTCCGTGGGTAAATTAAATTTGGGTCGTTTCTCCGCAGGATATTTTAGAGGTAACGGCAGGTTATTACGCGATAAAAACGGATTACGCGATAACGGCGGCGTCTTGGCTTGCTGGGAACGCACAATGTCAGAGATAAGTGATAAGTTATGGTTGGCTGTTGATTATCAGGGGACACAATCAGGTTACGGAGCGATTAATTATGGTTTAGCCTGGAGCTTCACCAAAGATATTTCAGCAATATTAGGTTACGATATATATAACAATCATAATTTAACCGACACCATAACGTTACAGATAGACATAAATTTCTAAAAGCGAGAGGAGGATAATTGCTATGGATATGAAGATTGTAGTTGATACCATCTGGGTTCTGGTTACGGCAAAGCTGGTATTTTTTATGAACTTAGGGTTTGCAATGGTAGAGTCAGGTTTTGCTAGGTCGAAGAATTGCGTGAATATTCTCTCTAAGAATTTAATCGTATTCGCAGTTTCATCGCTTGGGTTTTTGTTTCTGGGTTGGGGCCTGATGTTTGGCGATGGTAATCCCTTTTTGGGATTAAAAGGATTATTTTTTGCCAGCGGTCTGGATAATTCACCGGCAGTTGGCGCAGCTTATAAAGGTGTTTATACTGCAGTTAGCTGGACCGATGTTCCGATGTGGGCGAAGTTTTTCTTCCAGTTAGTCTTCTGTGGGACTGCAGCCACAATTGTTTCCGGGGCAGTGGCAGAGAGAATCAAGTATAAATCCTTTATCTTCTTTTCCTTTATTATGACTATGATTATCTATCCTATTGTCGGGCACTGGATCTGGGGCGGCGGGTGGCTGGCGACAAAGGGGATGTTTGATTTTGCTGGCTCTACCGTTGTGCACTCTGTTGGTGGTTGGGCTGCTTTAGCTGGCGTATTGCTTTTGGGCCCGCGTTTTGGCAAATATACCAACGGAAAGATTAATCCCATTCCAGGTCATAACCTGTCTTTGGCAACTTTAGGTACATTTGTCCTTTGGTTTGGCTGGTTTGGGTTTAACCCTGGCTCAACCATGATGGCAGAGCCCATGGCAATCAGCTATATTGCAATAACTACTAATACTGCAGCTGCAGCAGCTATTATGAGTTCAACCATTATCTCTTGGATCATACTTGGTAAACCTGACTTAGGCATGACTTTAAACGGCTGCTTAGCTGGCCTGGTAGCAATTACCGCACCTTGCGCATTTGTAAGCGTGGCAAGCTCTATTATCATTGGTTTGATTGCCGGCGTATTGGTTGTTTTGGCTGTAATCATGTTTGACAGGATAAAGATCGATGACCCGGTTGGAGCCTTGTCAGTGCATTTAGTCAACGGTGTTTTTGGGACGCTTTGCGTAGGGCTGTTTGCTCAGGACAAAATTGCTGGTGTTGCTACTGGTAACGGTATATTCTTTGGCGGCGGCACAAAATTATTCATGGCACAGCTTACCGGCGTGATTAGCGTAGCAGCGTATACCTTTATTATTTCCTTGATTACTTGGGCAATCCTTAAAGCAACTATGGGCATCCGGGTTAGCCTACAAGAGGAAATTGAAGGCCTGGATATCGGCGAGCATGGGAATGTTGCTTATCCTGAGTTTTTAAGCAGAAAGCCCGCTTATTCTTTTTTAGGGGTTAAAGATGAGGAATAAAATTAAGAAATTTATAAAGCGGAGGTTATGATGAAAAAAATCGAGGCAATTATCCGACCGGAGAAACTAGAGGCAGTACGCAGCGCCTTGGAAAAAGCCGGATGCGGAGGTTTAATGATCAGTGAAATCGAAGGCCACGGAAAACAGAAAGGCGTAGTTCAGCAGTGGCGCGGCGAGAAATACAAAGTAGAGCTATTGCCAAAGATAAAAATAGAAGTAATCGTAAAAGACCAAGATTTAGAGCGCATCACCAAAACTATAATTGACAGTGCCAAAACTGGTGAAATCGGAGACGGCAAGATTTTCATTTCTAGTATAGAAGATGCCATACGAATTAGAACTGGAGAAAAAGGCGAGGAGGCATTATAGGGGGTTACCAAAACATGTGATTTTTTACTTGTAGAAGTAGATGGCTAAAACATAAGCACATTGTAGTGCCGAATTAGGCAAAATAAAGTAAGAACATAGGCGTTCATGATGGTCAAAGAAAAACGACCAAAAAGGAGCGCTTTTTTTATTTTATCCCTACAAGGTCCTGAAGATGGCTAAGCTCAGAAAGGAAGATGAAGCATGGCTTAACAAAGTTATTGATGACATTTGCAAGGAGGCTGATGCTAAAGGTTTAAGTAAATTTGATTGTTTTAAATTAGTAATAAAAAGTGTGTTGATTGATGCATTAAAGGCTTTAGAAGATACAGAGGTAGAATGGGAACTCAACCATAATTCACAGGAACTAAGAGAAAAGTTTCATCTTTTGCGGCATTATTTGGATTATCTTAAACGATACTGTGTTTCTTTTTAAAGGAGGTTAAAGACAATGGTAAAGAAAGCAACTAAAAAATTAGGCAAAGTAGAAAGAGACAGGGTAACACTACGTTGGAATGGACAGGTTAACCAGCAAGACATTCAAAAAGTAACTCAGCTCATCAAGGAAAATAATATTGAGATAGTGGATTTGAAATTTAATGACCTACCGGGTCTATGGCAGCATTTTTCAATTCCCGCTACTGAATTATCCGAGATCGATGATCCGGTGAAAAACATTTGGGTAGAAGGCATTGGTTTTGATGGTTCCTCTATCAGAGGATTTCAGAAGATTCAGGAATCAGATATGATTTTGATGCTTGACCCTACTACAGCTGTAGTTGACCCAGCCTGTGATGTGCCGACTCTAAGCATTCTTTGCGATATCTATGATCCTCTTACCAAAAAGCCCTATAGCCGTGACCCACGCTATGTGGCAAAAAAGGCAGCTGAGTATTTAAGAAGCACGGGTATTGCAGATACCAGCTACTGGGGTCCGGAAATGGAATTCTTTATCTTTAATGATATCCGTTTTGACCAGACAGAAAATTCTAGTTATTACTTTATTGATTCCATAGAGGGCGAGTGGAATTCTGGCAGAGATGAAAAGCCAAACTTAGGTTATAAACCCCGCTATAAAGAAGGTTATTTTCCGGTTCCGCCCCACGATTCTTTGCAGGATTTGAGAAGTAAGATAATTCTGGCAATGATTAAGGCAGGTATAGGTATAGAGGTGCATCATCACGAAGTGGCTACTGCTGGACAGTGCGAGATTGACATGCGGTTTGGTACCTTGGTGAAAATGGCAGATAATTGTCTGATGTACAAATATATTGTCAAAAATATCGCCAAGAAAAATAATATGGTGGCAACCTTTATGCCTAAACCACTCTTTGGCGATAATGGTTCGGGGATGCATACCCACCAGTCGCTTTGGAAGGGGGGCAAAAATATCTTTTTTGACCCCAAGGGTTATGCGCTCATTTCGCAAACTGCCAAATATTATATTGGAGGATTATTGAAGCATGCGCCGACCTTGATGGCCTTCTGCGCCCCTACTACAAACTCCTACAAGAGATTAGTCCCGGGTTATGAGGCACCAGTCAATTTGGCTTATTCACAGCGCAATCGTTCTGCAGCAGTGCGTATTCCGGTTTATACTGAGAATCCTAAAACTAAACGTATTGAATTCAGGCCGCCGGATAATTCCTGCAATCCTTATTTAGCTTTTGCGGCTATGCTTATGGCGGGAATCGACGGTATTCAGAATAAAATTGAGCCGGGCGAGCCTCTAGATAAGAATACCTATGAATTGGCTGCTGAAGAAGCAGCAAAAGTTCCTACAGTCCCTGGTTCGCTGGAAGAATCTCTCGCTAACTTGGAAAAAGACCATAAGTTTCTTTTAAAGGGAGATGTCTTTACCCAGGATGTCATTGATGTCTGGATTGAGTATAAAAGGGAGAAAGAAATAGATCCCGTGCGCCTGCGTCCGCATCCTTATGAATTCTATCTCTACTTTGACATTTAATTATTTCTATGCCTAAAGAGATTTTAATCTTAAAACATATTGAAATTGAAGGCCCGGGCAGCATTGAGGAATTCTTTAGCAATACTGCCTGGAATCTTCAGGTAATTGACTTAAACACGGAAGAGTTAGGGTCAAAAGATTTTGCGGATGTAGTGGCGATAATATCTCTCGGGGGTCCGATGAATGTTTATGATGATGAATACCCCTTTCTAAAAGATGAGGATGAATTTTTAAAGAAAGCGCTAAAAGAGGAAATCCCTATTTTGGGTATATGCCTTGGAGCGCAACTTTTGGCTAAGGCTTGTGGTGCTAAGGTTAAAAAAGCAAAACAAAAGGAGATCGGTTGGTCTAAAGTAAATTTGACTGACAAAGGAAAGCAAGACTCATTATTTACAGGTTTACCCTCGCAATTAAATGTTTTTCAGTGGCATGAAGATATATTTGAGATTCCCAAAGGCGCTTTACATTTAGCAGAATCTCAAACTTGTCCGAATCAGGCTTTTAGATTTGGCGCAAATGCTTATGGTTTACAGTTTCATGTAGAAGTTACGCCAGAGATGATTGAGTCTTGGATAGACAAATATACAAAAAAGGAAACGGTGGAATTTGATGCTAAAGATATGCTTATTGAAAGCTATAAGAGAAAAGAAGCTTTTAGAAGGCAGGCCGATATAGTTTATTTTAATTTTGCCAGAATTATAGCAGTTTCACAAAAAATAGGATTAGGTTAAAATTTTTTGTCTTGGCCTGCTTAACTATTAGGCAAGGTTTGGTGATTGAATGGATATTTTAGAAAAGAAGATTGTTGAATTAGACGATTCTCTGTATAAAGAAAAGCAGGGCATTTTATACAAATATATCTTAGAAGCAATTGAGAAGCCGTTGATTGAACATGCCTTAGAACGTACGTATGGCAATCAGCTAAAGGCAGCCAAGATATTGGGGATTAACCGTAATACCATACATGCCAAGATTAAAAAGTTAGGAATTGATCCCAATAAATGGAAGATATAACTATGAAATACAATCATGTACCTAAAAAACAAGGACTTTATGACCCGCGATTTGAACACGATTCCTGTGGCGTGGGTTTTGTCTGCGATGTTAAAGGCAGGAAATCAAATCAGATTGTCCGGCAGGGCTTAGAAGTGCTCAGACGCCTGTCTCACCGGGGAGCAACAGGTGCAGATCCTAAAACTGGAGATGGCGCAGGAATTCTTATTCAAATACCGCATGAATTTTTCGCCAGAACTATACGAGAGGCTAAAATTGATTTACCGAATCCTGGAGAATACGGCACAGGATTAGTATTTTTACCGACCAGCGATAAAGAGCGGCAATTTTGTAAAAATACTTTTGCAAAATTTATTAAAGAAGAAGGCCAGATTCTTTTAGGCTGGCGTCGTGTCCCTGTGGATAATTCAGATATAGGTAAAACTGCCAGAGATACTCAACCGGTAATTGAGCAAATTTTTATCGGCAAGAATAAAAATATAAAGGAGCAATTAGATTTCGAAAGAAAACTATATATCATCAGGAAACAGATAGAAAATACCGTCTGTGCTTCAAAGTTAAAGCAAAGGCAGTTTTTCTATATTACTAATATATCCAGTCGTACCTTTTCCTACAAAGGCCTCTTAATGCCTGCGCAGTTAGAAAACTTTTTTCTCGATCTTAAGGATGAGACTATTAAAAGCGCTATATGTCTCGTACACTCTCGCTACAGTACAAATACATTTCCTACCTGGGATCTTGCTCAGCCGTTTAGGTTTTTAGCGCATAATGGAGAAATAAATACCTTAAGAGGCAATATCAACTGGATGCGGGCTCGCCAAGGCCTTCTTAAGAGTAAAATATTCGGCAAAGATTTAAAAAAGATTATGCCGGTAATTGTGCTAGGAGGAAGTGATTCTGCTACCATAGATAATGTATTTGAACTTCTAGTCTTAGCTGGGAGATCATTACAACATGCAATGATGATGCTTATACCGGTTGCATGGGAACAGGATAACCTTATGGATAATAAACTGAAGGATTTCTATAGATTCCATGCCTGTTTGATGGAGGCTTGGGATGGCCCTGCAGCCATCGCTTTCACAGATGGGACAAAGGTGGGTGCGGTTTTGGATAGAAACGGCCTGCGTCCTGCGCGCTACATTGTTACCAAACAGGATCTTGTGGTAATGGCTTCCGAGGTAGGAGTTTTAGATATTGCTCCTTCTGATATTTTAATCTCCGGCCGGCTTGAACCAGGGAAGATGTTTTTTATTGATACTGGACTTAAACGCATAATTGCTGACAGAGAAATCAAGGAAACTATGTCTAAAAGTAAACCCTATAGTATTTGGCTAAAAGAAAATATGGTTGAACTTGATTCTTTGCCAAAAGTCAAAACACATCCAGAGAAACATCCGGATATCTTAGTTACCTTGAAGGCATTCGGCTATACTCGGGAGGATTTAAAGGTAATCATTAAAGCGATGGTTGAGAAAGGGCTGGAGCCTGTTGGCTCAATGGGAAATGATACCCCCCATGCAGTTCTATCAGAAAAACCGCAATTACTTTATAACTATTTTAAACAGCTGTTTGCTCAAGTAACTAACCCAGCAATTGACCCGATTAGAGAAGAACTAGTGATGAGCTTAGAAACCTATCTTGGGTCTGAGCAAAACCTTTTGGAAGAGACGCCTAAGCTTTGTTACAGATTACAAATTAAGCAACCGATTCTTACCAATAAAGAATTGGATAAAATTCGTAATATCAATATTAACGGTTTTAAAACCAAGGTAATTTCTATTCTCTTTAAGGCAAATGATAAACATGATTTTAGAAAGGCGCTTGAGAAAATATGTCAAGAAGCAGCCATGGCAATAAAAAAGGGCTATACCTTTATTATCTTAAGTGACCGTGGAGTTAATAGAGAATACGCTGCGATACCTGCCCTTTTGGTAACGTCAACGGTACACCATTATCTTGTACAAAAAGCTTTACGTACGCAGCTTGGGATAATTGTGGAAAGTGGAGAACCAAGAGAGGTGCATCATTTTTCCCTGTTATTGGGTTACGGTGCTGATTGTATTAATCCTTATCTTGCCTATCAAGCCGTAGAACTTCTGGTTAGAGAAGGAGAGTTGGAAGTGGATTTAAAGACTGCTTTGAAAAATTATATAAAGGCAGTGGATAAAGGAATTTTAAAGATTCTTTCTAAAATGGGCATCTCGACGTTGCAGAGTTATCGCGGTGCCCAGATTTTTGAGGCTTTAGGATTAAATGCAGAGGTTATTAATCGTTGTTTTACAGGAACAGTATCGAGAATCGGAGGCCTAAGCCTTGATATTATTGCCGAAGAGACCATTCTTAGGCACAAACAGGCTAATTCTTCCAGAGAAATAGGCATTCCTTATTTAACAAACGCTGGTGTATACCAATGGAAGAAGGACGGTGAATTTCATTTATGGAACCCCGATAGCATTGCTGCATTGCAGGATGCGGCCTGGAAAAATGATTACCAAAGGTATAAAGAATTTGCCAAGCTCGTGAATGACCAGGCAAAGAATCCGACGACCTTGCGCAGCCTGCTTAGGTTTAAAAAAACCCATTCTATACCTATAGAAGAAGTGGAGCCAGTGGAGGAGATTGTCAGGCGTTTTGCCACCGGCGCAATGAGTTTTGGTTCTATAAGTAAAGAGGCGCATGAAACTATAGCCATTGCTATGAATAGATTAGGAGGATGGTCAAATACAGGGGAAGGTGGAGAAGATCCGATGCGATTTAATCCGCTTCCCAACGGAGACTCAACCAGGAGCGCGGTAAAAGAAGTCGCATCCGGACGCTTTGGAGTAACTACTAATTATCTGGTTAATGCTGATGAGTTACAGATAAAAATTGCTCAAGGAGCAAAACCCGGCGAAGGAGGCCAGCTTCCCGGCCATAAAGTAAGTGTCACAATTGCTAAGACGCGCTACACTACTCCAGGTGTCACTTTAATTTCTCCTCCTCCGCACCACGATATTTATTCCATTGAAGATTTAGCACAACTGATTTTTGATTTAAAAAATACCAATCCTAGTGCCCGGATAAGCGTAAAACTTGTTTCAGAGATAGGAGTGGGGACTATTGCGGCAGGAGTAGCCAAGGGCCATGCAGATATGATTTTAATTTCCGGAGGAGACGGCGGAACCGGCGCTTCTCCGATAAGCTCTATCAGGCATGCCGGCCTTCCTTGGGAATTAGGGCTCTCCGAGACCCACCAGACCCTAGTGTTAAATGATTTAAGAAGTAGGGTGAGGCTACAAACTGACGGCCAGATGCGCACTGGAAGCGATGTGGCAATTGCAGCTTTGTTGGGTGCAGAAGAATTTGCTTTCTGCACAGCTATTTTGATTGTTTTGGGATGCGTGATGCTTCGGCACTGCCATTTGAATAACTGCTCTGTAGGCATTGCTACACAAGATGAAGTTTTATGCCAAAGATTCCGCGGTCGGCCTGAATACATTATTAATTATTTTTGCTTTGTGGCGCAGGAATTACGCGAAATTATGGCGAGTCTGGGGATAAGCAGGGTAGACGAAATGATTGGGAGAACCGAGCTTCTAGAAGTCAATGCCCGAATTCTGCCTTGGAAGTCAAAAGAGATTGATTTCTCTCAAATACTCTATAAGCCAGAAGTGCCAGAAGGTGCGGCTACATATTGCAGGGTTCGTCAGGACCACGGCATCGATAAAGTGCTGGACCTGAAACTTATGGAACTTGCCAAAGATGCTTTAGAAAAAGCAACGTCGGTGAAAATAGAATTGCCGATTAAAAATACTAACCGTACTACCGGGGCAATGCTCAGTGGTGAGGTTTGCAAAATCTACAGAGAGGAAGGCCTTCCCGAAGATACTATCCATTGTAAATTTAAAGGGGTTGCCGGCCAGAGTTTTGGGGCCTGGTTAGCCAAGGGTGTCACTTTTGAATTACAAGGGTTGGCCAATGACTACGTAGGAAAAGGTATCTCTGGAGGAAAAATCATTATTTATCCTGACCGAGTGGCTGATTATAAAGCCGAAGAAAACATCATCGTCGGTAACACTAGCTTTTACGGCGCGATCTCAGGTGAAGCCTATATCCGAGGCGTTGCCGGAGAAAGATTCTGCATCCGCAATTCCGGAATATTCGCGGTAGTGGAGGGCGTAGGTGATCACGGTTGCGAATATATGACCGGAGGAAGGGTGCTAGTAATAGGGGCGACTGGCAGGAATTTTGCCGCGGGTATGTCTGGCGGTATTGCTTACATTTACGACATAGACAAAAGTTTTAAAGAAAGGTGCAATTTGGAGATGGTAGACCTGGAAGGGGTTTCGGTAGATGACGTAAAGATTATTTATAATCTATTGAAGAATCATTATCAATATACTCAAAGTCAAGTTGCCGGAAAAATTCTGGATAATTTTGCGCGGGAGATTAAAAAATTTATCAAGGTTATGCCTAAAGAGTATAAACGTGTTTTAGAGATGAAGGAAATAGAAGAGGAATTAGAGTTAGCTGAGGTTTTAGATGGGTGATATCCGGGGTTTTTTAAAAGTAAAAAGGCAAGCTGCAGAATACCGACCAGTTTGCGAGCGGGTAAAAGATTACCGTGAGGCCGCGGTTTTACGTAACACAGAAGATTCGCAGCAACAGGCTTCGCGCTGTATGGATTGCGGCACGCCTTTCTGTCATTGGGCCTGCCCCATTGGTAATTATATTCCGGAGTGGAATGACTTAAGTTTCCGTGGCCGGTGGCAGGAGGCATTTCAATTACTTAGTGCGACAAATAACTTTCCGGAGATTACCGGAAGGCTATGCCCAGCACAGTGCGAGTTTGCCTGCACCTTAGGTATAAACGATGATCCCGTAACCGTAATGGAAAACGAATTGAGCATAATTGAATATGCGTTTAAGCACGGGTTTATTAAGCCTAATCTGCCCAAAAGACGCACAGGAAAGCGCATTGCAGTTATTGGTTCAGGTCCTGCGGGTTTATCTTGCGCAAACCAACTGAACAAAGCAGGACACAGCATGGTAGTTCTTGAGAAAGACGATAAAGTCGGCGGGATCTTGCGTTTCGGTATCCCGGATTTTAAACTGGAAAAATGGGTTTTAGACAGAAGAACTAAAATTTTAGAAAAAGAAGGAATTGAATTTATAACTTCGATTAATGTTGGACAGGACTACGCTACTACAAAATTACAAAAAGAATTTGATGCCATCTGTCTTGCTATAGGCTGCCGTCTCCCCCGTGATTTAAAGATTAAAGGAAGGTCTTTAAAAGGCATTCATTTTGCTATGGATTATTTAACTTGCGCAAATAAACGAGTTACAGGTGAAAGAACGGCTGCGGATAAATTTATTGATGCCAAAGACAAACGCGTAGTAGTTATCGGCGGCGGAGATACAGGCGCTGATTGCGTGGGGATTGCGCACAGACAAGGCGCAAGTTGCGTAATTCAGATAGAGCTCCTTCCTCAGCCACCTGATTGTCGTAGCCCCGATTATCCCTGGCCTAAATATCCCCTGATTTTAAAAACCTCCACCAGCCATGAAGAAGGCGCAGAGCGTAAATGGTCGATATTAACTAAGAAATTTATCGGAGAGAATGGCTGGATAAAAAAACTTTACTGTGTAAAGGTAGAATTTGAGAAAGATTCCGGAGGCTGCCAAGTAATGAAAGAGGCTGCAGGCAGCGAATTTGAAATTGAGGCAGACTTAGTGATTTTGGCCTTAGGGTTTCTGCACACTGAACACAGCGGCTTAGTCAAAGATTTAGGTTTAGAACTTGATAGCAAAGGGAACGTAAAAACCGATGAGAATTATATGACGAAGGTTCCAGGAGTATTTTCTGCCGGAGATATGCATCGGGGCCAGTCCTTAGTTGTCTGGGCCATCTCTGAAGGAAGAAAGGCCGCCCACTATATTGATAAATATTTAATGGGAGAAACCTATTTGCCCCGTTAGAGAAAGTTCATCCCGCCAGTCAGAGTCTTTCTAACGGGATTAGAGAGCATAGTTCTCTAACGGGGTTTGCCGAAGATGTAAACCCCGTTAGAAATACCAAAGCATTAAAAATGCAGAACAAGATTTCTAACGGGGTAAATCTTAAAAATTGACATTTTCTGTAGATATGGTATATATATAAATGGTAATTCAAAGCACGACTTTGTTAAAAATGCATTTTTCCTCAGACAGTCAAAGGATAAAGTTTTCTTAACTTATTGCTAAACAATGACTTATCTTTTTAATAATAGTAAAATAAGGTCAAAAATTAACATAGTAGTGTT
>Ga0210017_1000519_pt1 | contig 32642 bp, 43 predicted proteins | sample CryGeyCG2014_020_FD_183966 | JGI IMG/M metagenome (GOLD analysis project Ga0210017, IMG submission 183966) | Groundwater microbial communities from aquifer - Crystal Geyser CG08_land_8/20/14_0.20 (SPAdes) (version 2) | ecosystem: Environmental > Aquatic > Deep subsurface > Groundwater | place... | reverse complement strand
AGAAAGAGAAAAGTTAAAGGAAGAACCTAAATAGTATGCCAGTTACTGCTAAACTAAGACATCTAAGAATTACGCCTCGAAAAGTCCGATTAGTTGCTGATTTAATCCGAGGAAAAACCGTTGAGGAAGCTCAAACAATTTTGCAATTTGCGGTGAAAAAAGCAGCCCATCCGCTTTTTAAACTTTTAAAATCAGCTATTGCCTCGGCCAAAAATAATTTTCAGTTAGAGGAATCAAATTTGTATATTTCAAAAATTTTAGTTGACGAAGGCCAAAAATATAAAAGATGGCGGGCTCGAGCTCGAGGAAAAGCTGATGAAATTCAGAAAAAGACTTCTCACATCACTCTTTTTCTTGATGAAATTGTTAAAAAACCAAAGAAAGTTAAAAAAATAAAAAAGGTTAAAGAGGTTGAAAAACTACGTACCCTCCCACCACCCTCCCGCCCAGGCGGGCCCCTCGTGGAAAAGGCTCCTAAAATTGAAAAGCCAAAATTTAAGCCGGAAATGGAAATAGCTAAACCAAAAATCGAAAAAGGAATAAAAAGAGAATTTAGAAGAAAAGCCTTCTAGCCACCATGACACATAAGGTTCATCCTAAAATTTTTAGAATAAAAGATTTGGCTGACTGGGATACTCGTTGGTTAAGCAAAAAAGAGTTCCCAAAATATCTGGAAGAAGATTTTAAAATTAGAGAATTTTTGAGAAAAAAACTGGGGAAAATAGGAGTAGAAAGAATTGAAATTGAGAGATTTCCAGGAAAAATAAATGTAATAATTTCTTCGGCCCGGCCCGGATTAATTATTGGTCGAGGCGGCGGAGGAGTTGAAGAGCTAAAAAAAGAGTTAGTTGAGAAAGCACTCAAGGAAAAAAAGGAAATAAAGATTGAAATTAGAGAAGTTAGAGACCCTTGGGCTTCAGCTTCCCTGGCTGCTCAATGGATTTCCCAACAAATCGAAAAGAGAACTCCCTTTCGGAGGGTTTTGAAACAGGCCCTGTATAAAATTATGGCCGCCAAAGGAGTTCAGGGAGCAAGGGTTGAAGTGGCTGGGAGATTAGATGGAAAAGAAATTGCCAGAACTGAGTGGTTGAAAAAAGGAAGGTTGCCCAGGCAAACCATTAGAGCTGATATTGATTATGGCCAAGATAGGGCTTATTGTACTTATGGAGTGGTGGGAGTAAAGGTCTGGATATATAAAGGAGAGAAATTTTAAATATGTTAATGCCTCGTAAAGTTAAACATCGAAAGTGGCGAAAGGGTGTTTCAAAAGGAATAGAAACTCGGGCCACTGAGTTGACTTTTGGTAGCTATGGTCTTAAATCTCTGGGAACGCGTTGGATTTCAGCCCGGCAAATTGAGGCGGCTCGAAGAATGATTTTGAGATATTTAAAAAAAGGAGGAAAGTTCTGGATTAGAATTTTCCCAGACAAACCTGTAACCAGAAAAGGGACAGAAGTGCCGATGGGTGGAGGAAAAGGAGCAGTCGACCATTATGTTTTTCCCATTCGGCCAGGGAGAATTATTTTTGAAATAGAGGGAATAAAAGAAGAAATAGCTCGAGAGGCTCTCGAAAAAGCAGCTGATAAATTGCCAGTGAAAACAAAATTTATTAAAAAATAGCAATGAAAACAACTGAATTGCGGCAAAAATCAAAAGAGGAACTTCAAAAATCACTTCAAGTCCTGCGAGAGAAACTGCGCCAATTACGTTTTGACCTGTCAGCCGGTAAAGTAAAAAATGTTAGGGAAATTCGTATGATAAAAAAGGATATTGCCAGAATATTAACATTATTTAAACAATCATGAAAAAACAACTGACAGGAACAGTCATTTCCAATAAAATGCAAAAGACGGTGGTGGTCGAAGTCGAAAGATTGAAAGAGCATCCTAAATATAAAAGGAGATACCGCCTTCACAAAAACTACAAAGCCCATGATGAAAAAGGAGAATATCAGGTTGGTGATAAAGTTTTGATTGAAGAATGCCGACCCATCAGTAAAGAAAAAAGGTGGCGGGTAATAAAAAAAGTCGATGAAAAATAATTTTCATCTATCAAGCTTCCAAAGCGAAGATGAAGATGAAGCTTTAGCTTCATCGACCCCTCTGCGTTTTTTATAGAATAAAAAACTTGATATATGATTCAACTAAGGACGATGCTAAAAGTGGTTGATAATACCGGAGCCAAAATCCTCCAGTGTTTTCATGTTTTGGGAGGTTCAAAGAGAAAATATGGACAAATTGGCGATGTTGTCGTGGGTACTGTTAAGGAGGCCGAACCCAGGCGGCTAGTTAAAAAACACGATGTGGTCAGAGCATTAATTGTTAGGCAAAGAAAGAACCTCCGCCGCTCAGATGGCACCTATATTCGATTTGATGACAATGCCTGTGTGATTTTAGAGGCAAAAACCAAGGATCCAAAAGGGGGAAGAATTTTAGGACCCATGCCGCGGGAAATAAAAGAAAAGGGGTTTGATAAGGTAGCGGGCCTAGCTGAAGAACTTATTTAAAGTCAATGAAGATAAAAAAGGGCGACACAGTTTTAATAACTTCTGGCAAAGATAGGGGTAAAAAAGGCAAGGTTTTAAAGGCTTTTCCGGCTGAGCACAAAATTTTAGTTGAAGGAATCAATTTAAGAAAAAAACATCAAAAGCCAAAAAAAATGGGAGAAAAAGGCCAAATTGTCATCCTATCTGCTCCGGTTAATGTTTCAAATACAAAATTGATTTGTTCAAAGTGCGGAAAAGCGACTCGAGTTGGGTATAAAATTGTTGAAAATAAAAAATACAGAATAGTCGATGAACTTCGTTCATCTTCACGCTTCGCAAAAGCTCGCGTATGTAAAAAGTGTGGCCAGGAAGTATGAAATAAATTTTCAATTATCAATTTTCAATTTTCAATCAATGTTCTAATTTTCAATTTCCAATTAAACGGTTTGAAAATTTAATCATTGAAAATTCATTGAAAATTGGTCATTGTAAATTAAAAATTCTTATGCTTCGATTAAAAGACAAGTATCAAAAAGAGGTAGTTCCTGCAATGATGGAAAGATTTGGTTATAAAAATCCGATGGCTGTTCCCAAAATTGAAAAGGCGGTATTAAATACTAGCTTTGGAAAACTCGTTTCGGGAAAAACTCCGGAAGAACAGAAAAAAATTTATCAACCCATTTTAGAAGACTTAGCTTTAATTTGCGGTCAAAAGTTAATTCTGAAAGGAGCAAAAAAATCGATAGCTAGTTTTAAAATTCGAAAATCGCTCCCGGTTGGAGCGGCTGTTACTTTAAGAAGAAAAATGATGTATGATTTTTTAGAAAGACTAATCCATATCGCTCTGCCTCGGTCTCGAGATTTTCTAGGAATCGAAGAAAAATCTATTGATAAAAAAGGAAATTTAACTATCGGCATCAAAGAACACATCGCCTTTCCCGAGATTTTACCTGAAAGAGCAAAAACCATTTTCGGCTTAGAAATAACAGTAGTAACAAATGCAAAAAGCCGAGAGGAAGGAATAGGACTATTAAGACTATTAGGATTCCCAATTAAGCAATAATCATGACTACTAAGGCTCAGATAGCAAAATCACAAAGAAAACCAAAATACAAAAGTCGAGTTGTGCGGCGTTGTTTTAGATGCGGTAGAAAAAGAGGATACATGAGAGATTTTGGATTATGTCGGATTTGTTTTCGTGAAATGGCAAATCAAGGGTTAATTCCGGGAGTAAAAAAATCATCGTGGTAAAATTATGGTTGATCCCGTAACTGATATGCTAAATCGAATACGAAATGCTCAAGCTGTTAAGAAGGAAACAGTAGAGGTTCCCTTTTCTAGTTTGAAATATGAGATTGCTGAAATTTTAGAAAAAAATAGATTTATTGCTAAGGTTGAAAAGAAAGGGAAAAAATTAAAAAAGTTGCTCGAAATCACTCTAAAATATGATAATAAAACGCCAGTTGTTTCTGGTTTAAAAAGGGTATCAAAGCTAGGCCAGAGAATTTACAAAAAAGCTAAAGAAATGAAACCAGTGAAAGGAGGTTATGGAATAGCAATTATCTCGACATCAAAAGGGTTGATGACAAATAAAGAGGCAAGAAAACAGAAACTAGGGGGAGAAGTGCTCTGCGAAATATGGTGAATCGCTCGGGCATTGCCCTCGCTCTCCCGAGTTTTAACGAAGGGGGAAGAAGAAAGCTTACTTTCTTCGCTCCATTATTCGTAATTCGAATAAATTCGTAATTCGTAGGGAATTATGTCTCGTATAGGTAAAAAACCAATTTTAATACCGGAAGGTGTGGAAGTAAAAATAGAAGGCCAGAAAGTTATTATTAGGGGGCCAAAAGGCGAGTTATCAAGAGAAATTCGGCCTGAAATCAAGGTTGAAATTAAAGACAATCAAATTTTTGTTTCGCCTAAAATTGAAACTAAAAAAACTAAAGCCTTTTGGGGCACAACTCGAGCCCTTCTGGCAAATATGATCAAAGGGGTAAAGGAAGGATATGAAAAGAAATTAGAAATAGAGGGGTTGGGATTTAAGGCCTCGGTTGAGAGTGAGGCTCCCGAAAATCTAATCTTATATGTTGGTTTTTCTCACCCGGTTAAAATAAAAGCCCCAAAAGATATTAAACTTTTAGTAGAAAAAAATGTTATTACGGTTTCAGGAATTGATAAAGAATTGGTGGGCCAAATTGCTGCTAAAATAAGGAAAGTTAAGCCTCCCGAGCCATATAAGGGGAAAGGAATAAGATATTTAGGCGAGGTAATTAGAAGAAAAGTTGGGAAGAAAGTAGTAGCTGCCGCCAAATAACCATATCATAATACGATGCCAAGCAAAATAAAAAAAGAAGCTCGATATAGACGACACAAACGTGTTCGAGCCAAGATATCAGGTACCAGTAAACTACCGAGACTCTGCGTTTTTAGGTCAGCAAAGCATATTTATGCGCAATTGATTGACGACGAAAAAGGGAAAACAATTACCGCTGCCAGCGATTCAGAATTGCAACCAAAAACAAAAAAAGGAAAATCAAAAGTGGCAGTTGCCTACGAAGTAGGGAAACTGATTGCCAAAAAAGCTTTAGGAAAAAAGTTCGCTGAGGTAATTTTTGACAGAGGAGGATATCGATATCAAGGAAGAGTAAAAGCCTTAGCTGAGGGGGCAAGGGAAGGAGGACTTAAATTTTAAATTTCAATTATCAATTTTCAATTTTCAAACCATGAGAAGAGAATTTCGAAGAACAAGGGCGGAGAAGCCGAAGGATGAGTTTGAGTCCAAGCTTTTAGATTTGGCTAGAGTAGCCCACACAAGAGCCGGCGGTAAAAAAATGAGATTTCGGGCCGCCATAGTGACTGGCAATAAACTGGGCAAAGTTGGCTTTGGAGTGGCAACCGGCATGGATGTACAAGCTGCTGTAGAAAAAGCTACGCGTCTATCCAAGAAAAACCTGATTGAAGTGCCAATTATCGAGGACACCATTCCTCACGAGGTTATTTCGAAATATGGCGCAGCTGAAATTTTGCTTAAACCTCAAAGAAAAGGAAGAGGATTGGTAGCGGGGGGCACGGTTAGGGTCATCTGTACTTTAGCTGGAGTAAAAAATATCTCCTCTAAGGTTTTGGGCAGAACCGGGAACAAACTAAATAATGCCAGAGCAACCATTATAGCCTTACAAAAGCTAAAAATTCCAAGCACCAAGCACCAAATTCCAAACAAATCTCAAGCACCAAATTCAAAATTCGAAACAGTTTAGAATTTTGGTTATTGGAATTTGGATATTGTTTGTAATTTGTAATTTGGGATTTGGAATTTTAATACCATGCAATTACACGAAATACGTCCAATTCATAAACCTAAAAAACAAAAGCGAATTGGTCGGGGCGGAAAGCGGGGAACTTATTCTGGCAGGGGGATAAAAGGGCAGAAATCTCGAGCTGGCAGAAGATTACAACCTGTAATTCGCGAATTAATTAAAAGATACCCAAAATTAAGGGGGTACCGATTTAAATCCAGCAGCCAAAGCCAAAAATCCAAAACGGCCACTTTAAACTTAGAGGTTTTAGAGAAAAAATTTCAGCCAGAAGAGAAAATTAGTCCTGAGATATTGCTAGAGAAGAAAATAGTTCGTAGAATAAAAGGGAGAATGCCCAGGGTAAAAATTTTAGGCAAAGGAAAACTCACCAAAGCTTTGACCATCGAGAATTGCTCGGTTTCTAGAAGTGCCAAAGAGAAGATAGAAAAGGCTGGTGGTACTGTGAAATAAATCCCAAATAACAAATCACAAATTCCAAACAAATCACAAATTTCAATTATCAATAACCAAAACATATAGTTTGTAATTTGGAATTTGGTGCTTGGAATTTCTTTTGCGGAACAAAAGCATGTGGTATCAAAAAATAATTCAGGTTTTTAAAATAAGAGACTTGCGCAGCAAAATTCTTTTTGTTTTGGCTGTTTTTGCTCTTTTTCGGCTGATGGCCAATATCCCTATCCCCGGAATCAATGCCGAGAATCTAAAGGATTTCTTTAATCAATTCCAGATGTTTGGCCTTTTGAACGTATTTACCGGAGGCGCCTTAGACAATTTATCTATTGTTATGCTGGGCTTAGGTCCTTATATTACGGCCGTCATCGTTATGCAGTTGCTGACTATGATTTTCCCGCAATTGGAAAGAATGTACAAAGAAGAAGGCGAAGCTGGCCGCCAAAAATTTAATCAGTATGGAAGATTGCTAACTGTACCTTTTGCTGCTCTGCAATCTTACGCAATGTTAACTCTATTCCAGCGCCAAAATGTTATCGGAGAGCTTAATCCAACTATACTTTTAACCTCAATTCTAACTGTTACTGCCGGAGCTTTATTCTTAATGTGGTTAGGAGAGTTAATTTCTGAGAAGGGAATTGGCAATGGCGTATCATTGTTGATTTTCGCTGGTATTATTGCCGATTTTCCTAATAATATCCGTCAAATGATAGTTACTTGGGACCCCGCCCGAATTCCTTCTTATCTGCTCTTTCTTGGAATGGCTTTATTAATTATCGCCGGAGTGGTTTTGATCAATGAGGCTCGTCGGAACATTCCCGTTTCTTATGCAAAAAGGGTGCGAGGACCAAGGGTGTATGGCGGAGTTTCTACCTATTTGCCTTTAAGCGTTAATCCGGCCGGAGTAATTCCTATCATTTTTGCTTTATCGTTGATGTTATTCCCCAGTATGATCGCTAATTTTTTAAGCGGAGCCGGCGGTCAAATTGGAACGATTGCTAAACAAGTTGGAGTCTGGTTTGAAGATCCTTGGGTTCATGGTATTTTATACTTTATTTTAATTGTGCTTTTTACCTATTTTTATACTGCGGTAACTTTTGACCCAAAAGCCATTTCCACCAATCTTCAGAAAATGGGCGGTTTTGTCCCTGGGATTAGGCCGGGGCAATCCACCGCCAGTTTTATGTACTATATTTTAAACCGCGTATTGTTAATTGGCGCTTTGTTTTTGGGAACCATTGCCGTAATGCCATCAATTGTTGGCGGGATTACCGGGGTTATGTCTTTCAGCTTTTTAATTGGCGGAACTTCTTTACTTATTGTGGTTTCAGTGGTTTTAGAAACCATGCGTCAGATTAAAGCCCAATTGCAAATGCGAGAATATGAAACATTCTAAGAAATCAAAAGTCTTTATTATTGTAGGACCGCCGGGTTCGGGAAAGGGAACTCAGGCCAAACTGCTTTGCAAGAAGTTTAATTTAGAATACGTTGGGAGCGGCGACACTCTGCGCGCGCGTCAAAAAACCGGTGATTTTACTGGAAAGAAGTTAATAAAAGTTATGGGAAGGGGAGAATTGGCCCCTAGCTTTGTTATTGTTAAAATTTTAGGAGACAAGTTAGAAGAATTAAAAGAGAGTTCAAAAAATGAAGGTTTTGTTTTAGATGGCTGGACCAGAATAATTTATGAAGCTGTTCTTGCTGATGAAGCACTGACTTGGTACGAATGGAAAAAAAACGTCAAGGTTCTCTTTCTAAAGATTTCTAGAAAAGAGTCATATAATCGTTTAACCAAAAGAAGGCAATGCAAAAAATGCGGGAGATTGATCCCTTGGTTAGGAGAATTCAAAAAGATTAAAGAGTGCGACAAGTGTGGCGGAGAGCTTATAACGCGACCGGACGACAAAATAGAATCAATAAAAATGCGTTTAGAGGAATTTAAAAATCAAACCATTCCTGCCTTAAATTATTACAAGAAACAAAGAAGACTTATTGAGATAAACGGAGAGCAAAGCATTGAAGATGTTTTCAAAGAGATTTTGAGAAAAATCAGATGATAATTGTTAAAACTCCAGAAGAGATAAAGATAATGGCGGAAGGCGGGAAAATCCTGGCGAATATTATGAAAGAGTTGGAAAAGAATGTTGGACCAGGAATCACCACCAAAGAATTAGACGAGCTCGCAGAAGAGCTCATTTTAAAATCCGGCGGAAAATGTTCTTTTAAAAATTATCAGGGATTTCCCGCTTGCCTTTGTACTTCTATAAATGAAGAAATCGTTCATGTTATTCCTTCAGACAGAAAATTAAAAGAGGGAGATATAATTTCTTTAGATATCGGAATGAAATATAAAGGATTTCATACGGACATGGCGATTACAATCCCAGTGGGCAAGGTTTGTCCGGAAGTCCAAAGATTAATTCGAGTTACCAAAAAAGCATTAAAAAGAGGAATTAAAAAAGCGAGAATCGGTAATACTTTTGGCGATATTTCGAATACCATTCAAAGATACGTAGAAGGCCAGGGCTACAATGTGGTAAGGGAACTTTGCGGCCACGGAATTGGGAAAGAAATCCACGAAGAGCCGCAAATTTTAAATTTCGGCAAAAGAAGGGCCGGGTCAGAAATTAAAGAAGGGATGACTTTTTGCATAGAGCCCATGATAACGGTGGGGGATTGGAAGTTAAAGAAAGCAAAAGACGGCCATGGCTTTGAAACCGATGACGGCTCTTTGTCTTGCCACTTCGAGCACACTATTGCCGCAACTAAAGATGGAGCTAAAATCTTAACTATGATAAAATAGTTTAATATGCGGCTTTCAGTAGTAATTCCGGCTTACAACGAAGAGAAAAGGATATCAAAAACCTTAGAAGATATTGATAAATATTTAAAGAATCAGAATTACGATTACGAGATTTTAGTTGTTAATGATGGCTCAAAGGATAAAACAGTAGAAGTTGCTGAAAGTTTAATCCCCAGGATAAAAAATTTAAAGGTTACTGGCTATAAAATAAACCAAGGAAAAGGGTATGCGGTTCGCTTTGGCATGGCAGAGGCAAAAGGGGATTATAGGCTATTTACCGACGCTGATAACTCCACTCCGATTGCGGAAGTAGAAAAAATGTGGCCCTATTTTAAAGGGACTTGCCCTGAGCCAATCGAAGGGTACGATATCATTATTGGTTCGAGAGATATCAAAGGGGCAGTATTATCTCCTCCTCAGCCTCCCATTAGAAGACTTACTGGAGAGGCCTTTGGTTTTTTGACTAATTTAATCGTTGGCACCTGGGGTCTCGCCGATAGCCAGTGCGGCTTCAAGGGATTTACTAAAAAAGTAGCCGAAGACATTTTCCCTAGATGTAAAATTAATCGTTTTTCTTTTGACCCGGAATTTTTAGCAATCGCTAAAAAATTAGGATACAAAATAAAAGAAATCCCGATTTTTTGGAGAAACGATCTTCGTAGCACGGTCAAGTTTAAATCAATGGTCAAAATGGGCATAGATTTGCTCAAAATTAGATGGAATTTAATAACTAAAAAATATGACTAAAGGGTCCCAAAAAGTTTACCCTGTTAAATCCCCTGTTAAATCTTTTGCCGAAGGCAAAAGAAAATCAAAGATTTTATTTAACAGGGGAATTTCGCTAAAGGCGAAATTATTTAACAGGGTAAAATTTCCTTCGGAGCTTCGTTTTGATTTAATATCCAAAGACTGGGTGGTTATTGCTACCGGCAGGGCCAGAAGGCCGGAAACCTTTAAAGCTGAACAAAGAAAAATAGATAAAGTTCCCAAGTCCGAGTGCCCTTTCTGTAAAATTGCTACCCAGGAGAAGCCCACCCTCATTTTTTCTAATGGCAAAAAAATGCCTCAAAGCAAAGGAATTCCCAAAAATTGGACCACTATTGTTATTCCCAATAAATACCCCGCTTTTCTTCCTTTTCCGAAATTAGATAAACATATAGAAGGAGGTTTATATGAAACAGTGAACGCAGTGGGCTTTCACGAGGTGGTGGTTACCAGAAGCCACGAAAAGCAATTGGCCCAGTTTTCCTTAAAAGAAGTAAAAGAAGTATTTGATGTTTATCAAGAAAGATACCGAGATTTAATGAAGAAAAATTTCGTGAATCATATTTCTATTTTTCACAATCATGGTTTTGAATCTGGAGCATCAATTGCTCACCCTCATTCTCAGATTATTACCACTCCTTTAGTTGATGTTGATGTTCAAAAAGGCCTTTTAAATTCTGAAAAATATTTTAAGACAAATAGAAAATGTATTTATTGCCAGATGAACGAATGGGAGAGGAAAGTGAAGAAAAGGGTAATTTTTGAAAATAAACAATTTTTAGCCGTTTGTCCTTTTGCCTCAAAATCCGCCTTTCAGGTTATTGTTTCGCCAAAATCACACCTTTCTTATTTTGAAAAGGCGAATGATGAGGAAAAACGGCAGTTGTCAGAAGCTTTCAGAGCGGCGTTAAAAAAAGTCTACAAAGGATTAGACGACCCTCCCTACAACTTTTATTTGCACACCGCTCCCTGCGACGGTAAAAAATACGGTTATTACCACTGGCATTGGACCATTTTGCCCAAAACCGCCACCTGGGCAGGTTTTGAACTGGGAGCAAGAATGGAAATTTCCACCATTGCGCCAGAAAAAGCCGCCGCATATTTAAGAAAACAGTAAGGTTGCTCGGCAACTAAGTTTTGAAAGTACCGCTCCTCAAAGTCCCTGCGAGATTTTGGGAGCTGCGCTCTCAGCGATTTACCCTTCGGGACCATGCTAAATCGCTTCCGAGAGCTACTTTAAAACTTGTTGCCTCGCTAAAACTTATGGTTAAAATTATTATTATAGCCAATTGGAAGATGAATCCCGCAACCCTTACTGAGGCTAAGCGGAATTTTGAGATTATCAAAAAGGGAGTTAGAAATATTAAAAAGGTAGAACCTGTAATTTGTGCTCCTTTTATTTTTCTGCCCGTTTTAAAAGCGACCAATTATCTTAAGCTTGGAGCTCAGGATTGTTTTTTGGGGGAAAGGGGTCCTTTTACTGGTGAGGTTTCGCCTAAACAGCTTAAAAGTTTGGGAGTAGGTTATGTAATTTTGGGACATTCTGAAAGAAGGAAGCACTCCGGAGAATTAACAGAATTAGTTAACCGGAAAATAATAGCCGCTTTGGGAGCCGGCCTTAAAGTTATTTTTTGTGTCGGTAGCGAAACAAAAAAGCCCGGTAAAGAAATGAGATATCAACTAAAGACTGGGTTAAAGGGAGTAAAAAAGCAAGACGTGGCTAAATTAGTTTTCGTTTATGAACCGGTCTGGGCCATCAGCACGAGCAAGAATAAAGTGGTTGCTACCCCCCAAGAAGCATTGAAAGGCGGCCTTTATATAAGAGATATTTTGGGAAAAATATTTGACGAAGAAACAGCCAAAAAAGCCAAGATTATTTATGGCGGCAGTGTTGACAGCAGCAATATAAGAGGATTTATTAAGGAGGGCAAAATGGCCGGTGGCTTGCCGGGAGCCGCTTCTTTGGACCCCCATGAATTTATTAGGATGGTCAAGGCGGTCGATGAATCTTAAGGTCGTTGATTTTACTAACAAAACTTGCTAAGATAATTAAGATATATGGAGAAGATTTCCAATGGATATTTTTATAATCCTACTAAGGGCAACCTCAAAATAAATGGGGTGATTGAAGAATTGCGGCATTACATCTCTGAAAAACCAGAGAAGTTTTATGATATTATTGTCGGCTGCGATTCCTCCTCGGGAGAGGAGCCTCATTTCCCCTTAGCAGTAGTTATTTTGCGGACCGGAGAGGGAGGCCGTTTTTTTCTTAAAAAAGTCGCCTATAAGGGCAGAAAATTTTACAATTGGAAGCAGAGAATTTTAGAAGAAGTTTTTCTTTCCTGCCAGTTAGCTTTATATTTAAGAGAAAACTTTGAAAAAAACCTTCAAGACCTTAATTCTCCCGACAATATCCGTTATCAATTCCGCTATATTCACGCCGACGTCGGAGAAAACGGCAAAACGAAAAATATGATTAAGGAAGTCACCGGTTTGATTAAAGGAAACGGCTTTGAGCCAAAAATAAAACCAGAATCTTTTGTCGCTTCAACCGTAGCTGACAGATATTCTTAAAAATGACCTTTGCTAAATTGCGTAGAGATTTTTTAGCTTTTTTTGAGAAGAGGGGACACAAGATTGTCCCTTCTTCTTCGCTTATGCCCACTGACCCCTCGGTTCTTTTTACTTCAGCTGGCATGCAGCAGTTCAAACCCTATTATTTGGGCGAAAAATCGCCTTACGGGCTAAATGTTGCGACTTGCCAGAAATGTTTCAGAACCTCTGATATTGAAGAAGTTGGTGACGAAAGCCATTTAACTTTTTTGGAAATGCTGGGCAATTTTTCTTTCGGAGGATATTTTAAAAAAGAAGCAATTAAACTCGCTTTTGAGCTCGTAAATTCCACATTCCAAATTCCAAAATCCAAAATGACGATTACTGTTTTTGGCGGCGACAAAGAAGTGCCAGAAGATAAAGAATCAGCAGAAATTTGGAAAAAATTAGGAATACCGGAAGAAAAAATAAAAAAATGCGGTAGAGAAGATAATTTTTGGGGTCCCACCGGCGAGGAAGGGCCCTGCGGACCTACCACCGAAATTCATATAAATGGCATAGAAGTTTGGAACTTAGTCTTTAATGAATTTTATCAAAACAAGAATAAGAAACTGACGCCTTTAGAACAGAAGGGGGTTGACACTGGCATGGGGCTGGAGAGGTTGGCGATGGTAGCTCAAAACAAACCCAGTGTATTTGAAACCGATTTATTTGAACCGTTTATCCGAGAACTTCCCGAGACTAATATTAAAGCCAGAAGAATTATCGCAGATCACATTAGAGGTTCAGTTTTCTTAATCTCCGAAGGAATTTTACCTTCCAACGTAGAACAAGGATATATTTTAAGAAGAATTTTAAGAAGAACAATTCGTTATGGGAAATTGCTTAACTTAGTTAAGCAATTTCTAATTCCCCTGGCACAAAGAGTGATTGAGATTTACAAAGACATTTATCCCGAATTAAAATCCAAAGAAGCCGACATTTTAACGGTTATTCAGAACGAAGAAGAAAAGTTTGAAAAAACTTTGGAAATAGGAATTAAGCAATTCGGAAAGGTTGCTCTTCGGGGAGCGATTTCGGGCAAAGATGCTTTTCACCTTTTCGACACTTATGGATTTCCGTTAGAACTGACCCAGGAATTAGCCAAAGAAAAAGGGATAAAGGTTGACACGGAGGGATTTAAAGCAGCGTTTGAAAAACACCGGGAAATCTCCAGGGCCGGAGTTGAAAAGAAATTTGGCGGAGTGGGGAAAGGCGCAACTATAGAAGCCGCGAAATTGCATACTGCCACTCACTTATTGCACGCTGCTCTCAGAGAAGTTTTAGGCGAGCACGTTCAACAAATGGGTTCAGATATTACTTCCCAGAGGTTGCGTTTTGATTTTTCTCATCCTGTCAAAATGACCCAAGAACAAGTTAAAAAAGTTGAAGACTTGGTTAATCAAAAAATAAGAGAAGATTTAGAAGTGAAAAAGGAAGAAACGGATTATCAAACAGCTGTAAAATCTGGAGCGTTGGCGTTCTTCAAAGACAAGTATCCCGGGAAAGTGACCGTCTATTCTATAAGGGGATTTTCTAAGGAAATTTGCGCTGGACCTCATGCAAAAAAAACCGGAGAGCTCAGCCATTTTAGAATTATAAAAGAAGAATCGTCCGGCTCGGGCGTTAGGAGAATTAGAGCAATATTAAAATAATTTGATATAATAAATGAAGTATTACCACTATGGAGAAAAGAGTAATTGATATTTCTCCCCCGGGGAAGAAAAAAGAAAAAGAGATTAGAGAGGAATTGCCTCCAGTAAGAGAGCCAAGTTTTAGCTTTAAGAGACCTGAAATAAAAATTACGGCTCCGAAACTTCCTTTTAATAAGGTTTTCTTAGTTATTGCCGCAGTTTTAATAATAATTGGAGTGATTGTTAGTTCCAGTCTGTCGCGGGCCGAAATTGAAATAAAGCCAGAAATAGAAATTTTGACTTTCAAAACCAAAGCAACAGTAGACAAATCCGCAGAAGCAATTAATTTTTTAGATAAGGTAGTCCCGGGGAAAATTTTTCAGACTGAAAAAACGGTTTCTGGGGATTTTTCTTCTTCCGGCGAGATGTCAGAGGCTAAGAAAGCTGAAGGTACAATTAAGATCTATAATAATTATAATTCACCCCAAGTTTTAGTAGCCCAGACGAGATTCCAGGCGCCTTTAGAAAAATTTCAGCCTTCTCTCGAGAAAGGAGAAAACCCATGGTTCAGAACCGTAGAAAGGGTAGTTATCCCAACTAAGGGGCAAGTTGATGTTAAAGTAATAGCTGATAGCCCGGGCGAAAAATATAATATTGAAGCTTCAACTTTTTCTGTTCCTGGTTTGGCTGGAACTCCTCAATACACATTTGTTTATGGCAAGTCTTCTGAGTCAATAAAGGGGGGCATGTTAGCAAGAACCTCCCAAGTTACCCAGGAAGATTTAGATAAGGCAAAAGAGTCGCTTACGGAAAAAGCCAAAAAAGAATGCAACGAAGATTTAAAAAATAAAATTTCAGCTGACTTCGCCTTCTTGGCAGAAGCCACAACAACGGAAATCATTGAGGCTAGCTCTTTGGCAAAACCCGGAGTGGGTTTGGAAAAATTTAATTATCAAGTAAAAGCTCGTTCACTTACTTTAGCTTTTAAGGTGGAAGACCTTAAGAAATTCGCTAACGAATTTATTTTATCTCAAGTCCCCGACAATAAAGTAATTTATCCGGCGAGTTTGAAAGTAAATTATTTTTTGACCAACTCCACCTTAGAGGCAGGGAAAATCATTCTTTCTTTAGATTTGGAAGCTAAAATTTATTCGGACATCGACGAGACCGCATTAAAAAGAGCTTTGGAAAAGAAATCGGCCGCCGAAGCTAAATTGTTTTTGGAGGGGCAGCCAGAAATTAGCGAGGCTAAAATCAAGCTTTGGCCATTTTGGGTAAAGGAGATTCCCGCTGAAGAAGGGAAGGTTAAAATAACCTTAAGGATTGACTAAAGAAGAAATGCTTGGTATATTATCTAATTGTATTTAAAGATGAATAAAAAAAATTTTTCTCGTCAATTCGGGACAATTTTAGAAGCCTTGCCTAGCGCCAATTTCAAAGTAAGATTAGATGACGGAAGAGAGGCGCTTTGCCATCTGGCGGGGAAACTGAGGATATATCATATTAAGATCTTGCCCGGCGACAGAGTTCAGGTTGAATTAAGCCCCTACGATGAGAAAAGAGGAAGGATCGTTTATAGAGAAAAATAGTCAATGAAGCTAAAGCTTCATTTCCATCTGCGCTTTCACATATTTTATTAATATAAAATGAATAAAGCTTGATAAATGAAAGTTAGACCATCAGTAAAAAAAATTTGTAAGAAATGCAAAATCGTCCGCCGAAAAGGACGAGTTTATGTCATTTGTAAAAATCCCAGACATAAACAACGCCAAGGCTGACAATTCGCTTCGCGAACACACGGATTTACACAGATGAGCGTCGCCTTCGGCGACTGCACAGATATACACAGATTATTTTTATCCGTGTCAATCTGTGTAAGCGTGCAGAGCACGCGAAAATATCCGTGTAGATCTGTGTATTTTGCGAAGCAAAATTACATGCCAAGAATTGCCGGGATAAACATCCCAGAAGACAAACAAATAAAAACTGCCTTGACCTATATTTACGGAATAGGTCTTTCTTTGGCGAGAAAGATTTTAAATGAAGCTGGCGTAGAGCCGCAGCTTCGTGCCTCTCAATTAACTCCAGAGCAGGTAAATAAACTTAAAGAGATTATCGAGAAGGAATATAAAATTGAAGGAGAGTTGAGGAGAGAGGTGATGATGAACATCAAAAGATTAAAAGACATAGGTTCTTGGCGGGGTTCGCGGCATATTAAAGGATTACCAGTTCGGGGTCAAAGAACCCGTACCAACACTCGGACCGTCAGGGGTAATGTTAGAAAGACCGTGGGAAGCGGTAGAAAGCCAGCCGCTACTCCAACCTAATAAATTATGGGGAAGAAACGCATAATTCAACAAACAGAAGAAGAGCTCTTGAAAGAAAGAGAGAAAGTGGAAGCTAGGGTAAAGAAAGAAATAAGAGCCGAAGCTCCTCACAAAATAAGAGAGGGGAGAATTTATATTTCTTCAAGCTATAACAATACCATCATTACTTTAACTGATGCCCAGGGAAACGCGATATTTTGGGCTTCAGCCGGCAACCTTGGTTTTAAGGGAACTAAAAAAGCCACTCCTTTTGCCGCTTCAAAAGTGGCCGAGGCTATGGCTGAGACTTGCAAAAAATTGGGCATTGAGAAAATAGCTGTGTTTATAAAAGGAATTGGCTCGGGAAGGGAATCGGCTTTGAGGTCTTTAGTCGCCCGGGGATTAGAGGTTGTTTCTATTAAAGACATCACTCCTATTCCTCATAACGGTTGCCGACCTCCCAAGGTGCGCAGGGTTTAGTAAAAACTATGGAAGATAAAAAGTCAAAGAGGACATCGTCCTCTTTTCCACCTTCACTTTTTTATATATAATTTATATTCAATGAATAAAAGTTCGGTATGTAAAATTTGTCGGAGGCTTGGCACAAAACTATTTCTTAAAGGCGAGAGATGTTTTTCGCCAAAGTGTCCTATGATTCGGCGCCCCTATCCGCCAGGAAAAAAGGGAAAACGAAGACCACGCCCTCTGTCGGAATATGGCAAAGAGTTAAGAGAAAAACAAAAATTAAAAAATTGGTATAATTTGCAAGAGAAACAATTCGCGAATTATGTAAAGAAGATTTTAGCTAAAAAGAAAAAAGCAGAAGATCCGACCGCCATCTTGATCAAGAGCTTGGAAAACCGTTTAGACAATGTAATCTTTAGGTTGGGATTTGCCGTTTCTCGCGAGCAAGCCAAGCAATTCGTGTCCCACGGCCATTTTTTAGTTAACGGCAAATCTATTGATACGCCGGCCTATTCGGTTAGAAAGGGAGACGTGATTGCGGTAAAACCCCACAAGGCGAAGAAAACTGTTTTTCAAAATATAAAAACTATATTAAAAAAGCAAAAACCTCCCAGCTGGCTTGAGCTGAGCATTGAAAAATTAGAAGGCAAAGTAATTGGAGAACCCAGCTTGGAGGAAGCCGCACCGCCTGTCGAGGTGTCGGCCATCTTTGAGTATTATTCAAGATAAAATCATGATTTCACTACCCAATCAGCCAAAGGTCATTAAAAAAGAGGGGAATAAGGCCATTTTTGAAATAGAGGCTCTTTACCCGGGTTACGGAGTGACCGTTGGGAATTCCCTTAGGCGGGTTTTACTTTCTTCGTTGCCCGGAGCCGCTGCTACCCAGGTAAAAATTAAGGGCGTTCCTCATGAATTTTCAACCATCCCTGGGGTTTTAGAAGACGCCGTCTCGCTTATGCTTAATTTAAAACAAATGAGATTCCGTCTTTTTACTGAAGAGCCCCAAATCGCCACTTTAAAAGTTAAAGGCGAAAAAGAGATCAAAGGTTCTGATTTTAATTTTCCTAGCCAAGTGGAGCTGGTGAATAAAAATTGTCACATTGCCACTTTAACTGCCAAGTCAGCGGAATTGGAGATGGAAATTAAAATTGAAAAAGGAATAGGCTATTCGCCGAGTGAAGCTAGGAGAAAAGAAAAAGAAAAAACCGAAATAGGGGTAATACCTTTGGATGCCATTTTCACTCCAGTTAAGAGAGTAAGCACGAAGGTGGATAGCATGCGAGTAGGGGAGAGGACGGATTTTGACAAATTGTTTCTAGAGGTTGAAACCGACGGCGCCATAACTCCGGAATCGGCCTTTTGCCAAGCTTCAGAGATTTTAGTAAAGCACTTCTCGCTATTAGCTGAAGCCCTTCAAAAAGCCGCTGAAGAAAAACCGGCGCTGATGACGAAAGAAAAAAAGGAAAAAGTTATTAAGAAAAAAAAAGCAGTTAGAGCTAAAAAACATGCCAAAACGAAAAAGGGGAAGAAAACTAAGTAGGAAAAAAGATCAGAGGAAAGCTTTATTGCGGTCCTTAGCTGGCAGTATTTTCTTAAAAGAAAAAATCAAAACTACCGAAGCCAAGGCCAAAGAAGTGGCTGTTTTTGCAGAGAAGCAAATTACTCGAGCAAAAAAAGGAGATTTGCATTCAAGAAGATTATTGGCTAAGCTTTTTCCGCCAAAATTAGTTAAAAAAATTGTTGATGAGATTGCCCCTAGATATAAAGAAAGAAAAGGCGGTTACACCAGGGTTATTAAGCTAGGGCCGAGAAGGTCAGATGGGGCAAAAATAGCCATCATAGAATTAATAAAATAACAAATTACAAATTACAAATCCCAAACAAATTCTAAATTCTAAATTCCAAATTCCAAACCGTTTTGAATTTTGGTTATTGGAATTTGGATATTGTTTGGAATTTGGTGCTTGGTGCTCGGAATTTTTAAACTATGGAACGCAAAACACACACCATTGACGCAACAGGAAAGGTATTGGGCAGACTGGCAGCCGAAATCGCCACGCTTTTGAGGGGCAAGCACAAGCCAGATTTCGTTCCCTATAAAGACATGGGAGATTTTGTGGTGGTTAAAAATGTTGATAAATTAAAAATTACGGGCAAAAAGATGGAACAAAAAAAATATTTCCGCCACTCGGAATATCTAGGAGGAGTGAAAGAAATCCCTCTAAAAACTATTTTTAAAACAAAACCTCAAGAAGTTTTAAAGAAGGCAGTTTGGGGGATGTTGTCCAAAAATAAACTAAGAAAAGAGATGATTAAAAAATTAAAGTTTGAATAAAAATGGCAGAAAAAAAGAAAACCAAAACTAGACCAAAAAAAGGAGAGCCAAAGGTAAAAAAAGTAGCCAAAAAGAGAATCAAGAAGAAGCCCGCCCCGTCGGCTCTCAAAGAGGAAGAAAAATATCTTGAGGCAGTCGGCCGAAGGAAAACAGCAATAGCCAGGATCAGGCTTTTTACGAAAGGTGGCAAAACTTTTATAGTTAATGGAAAACCGATAGAGGGGTATTTTCCCACTTTCGCTCTTCAGCAAATTGCTAAATCTGCTTTAGACGCAATGAAGTGTCTTGATAAGTTTAGAATTTCAGCGAAGGTGACGGGAGGAGGCCTCAACTCTCAAGCAGAGGCGGTGCGCCATGGAATAACCAGAGCTTTAGTGTTGTTCAACCCCGATTTTAGAAAAAGATTGAAGAAGGCCGGATTCTTGAAGCGTGATCCAAGAATGCGAGAAAGAAAGAAGTTTGGCTTAAAACGCGCCCGACGCGCTCCCCAGTGGGCGAAGAGATAAATCTCTTCTTTACCCTTTGTTACGCTCGGGTGGGCGAAGAGATAAATCTCTTCTTTACCCTTTGTTACGCTCGGGTGGGCGAAGAGATAAATCTCTTCTTTAACCTTCACTCGGCTTCGCCTCGCTCGGTGGGCGAAACGATAATCCGCTCGGGAAGATAATTTTTAGGACACGCTCTGCGCCCCAGCGAGGCGCAAGCTCAGTTCCTCGGCAAATTTCGCCTTCGGCGAACCGTGCAATTTGCCTGCGGATGGTCCATAAAAATTATTTCCCTCGCTTCGTAGTAACTTATGTTGAGAGAACTAATTGATAAATTTTATTTGGACAGGCAAAAAGATAAAGAACAGGCCCATTTTTACATTACTGATGCCGGCAGGTGCGGCCGGGCAGTATTTTTTAAGTTCAAAAATGCGCCTCGGAGAGAAATAGAGCCTAACGTTTTGAGATTATTTGATCACGGCGACTACATTCACCAGTTGATAATGAAACCTCTTTTAAGTATAAGAGAAATTCATGTGGTAGCTTCGGAAATCAAAATCCCTCCTCAAGAATTAGTTAGCGGCCGGGCAGATGCCATAATCAGCGATGGAAAAGATTTGTATGTCTTGGACATTAAAAGCATGAACAGCATGATTTTCAGAAACTTAACGGAAGCCAAAGAAGAAAATATTAACCAAGTTCAGCTTTATTTGCACTATTTTAAAATACCCAGAGGTATCCTTCTCTATGTTAATAAAGACAACCAGGAATTAAAGGAATTTGTGGTAAATTATGACAAAAAACGCGTCCTTTTACTTTTGGACGGTCTAAGTAAGTTAAAAAACAAAATCGAAAAAAACATTATTCCAGACAGACTTGCGGATTATCCCGATAATTGGCAGTGCCAATATTGTCAATTTAAGGCGATTTGCGCCTTGGCCAATGGGGGGAAGCTTAAATGGGAGGATTTCAAAAAGAAAACTGAAAGTCAACCCCGTTAGAAATTTGTTTAAGAATAAAACAGCGACGGACGGTGGCCGAATAGGCCAGTCCTCCAAAAGAGGACAAACTATTCGTTTAGTCCGTCGCCAGAGATTAACAAAATTATCCTAGAAATTTAAAACTAAACTAAGTTTGCAATAGCAAATTTCTAACGGGGTCAAAATAAAGCCGCCGAGGCATAAAGATTTTCGCTACTGAGAAGGTACAACTTTTTATTAAAGCTGTTCCAGAACATTTCCGGTTCCTTAAATTTTGTGAGGTCTATGATATTTATTTGGTCCCTATCGTCAGTTTCAGCAATCTTAATTGTATCTGTGGTATTAAAAATCAAATAGTCGGGATTTAGCCAAAAACAATCTTTTATTTTTTCTGAAAGCCGAGCTATTAATATTTTATCTCCGGCTTTTTTTTGTGGCGGGTCCAGTTTTTCTTGTAAAAACAAGATCCAGATTTCGTGGTTTGAAAAGAGAACCAACTTATTTTTGTCAGAAGAGATTTTTAATCCTTTTATTCCGTCAAAATATCTTTCAAACGATTTTGAATCAAGATTAAACCAGTACAAATCTTGATTCTCCCGTAAAAAGATAAAGTTTTGAAACTTTTTTATATCATAATCGGTTTCGGCCTTCACCGGAAAAGACGTTCGCGTCAACCCCTCTCCATCTTTAAAAAAGTTTCCCAAATTGTCTAAATAATAAGAATCTCCGTCAAAAGTTTGAGAAGTAACAATGTTTTCCGGGAGGAGGGCAGGATTCCCCTCTTCTTTTAGTGACGGAGGAGTTTTATCAATTTCTAAGGTAAAATACTTTAGCTCTTCTCTAGCCCCGCTAGTCGATGAAGTTTGCCTCTCCGAGTTTGCCTTCATCTCCACTCCTCGCTCCGTTCGAGTTTCTAAAGAGATTTTTTTAGGATTATCTGCAGAGAATTCCAGATTTAATAGATCGGCTCCTTTAGAAAAAATATCACCTTCAGCAATTAAGTGGCTTTTGATGTTCGTTTCTAAATCGTAAAGCTTCAGACTCCAACCTTGTCCCCCTTTTTCTTTTAGGACCAGCTCTTTTTTATTAAGAGAGAGCCAAAAATTTTCTACTCCCTTAGTTAAAACTGTAAAATTTAAATTCTGAGGAAATAGAATAATGTTTTTTACCTCGGTTACTTCTTTCTCTTTTACTTCCAGGCTTTTTTGCCACGACAGATACCCCTCCTTTTTTACCTCAATTTTGTATTTTCTCGGCAAAAGATTTTCTACTAAGGCCGAACCAAAGAAAAAATCAGTTTTCTTTTTCAATTTTTCGTCCAGATAAATCTCAGCCTGTTTAGGAATAACCTTAAGGAAAATTCCGCCAGTCTGGGTAATTTTTTTTCCGCCAGCTGGCGGATTCAAATCAAATCTATAACCCTGAGAGTAAAAGATGGTCAAGGGAGCAGCCAAAAGAAACAAAAATAAACAAACCCAAAATATAACTGCCCTTACTTTTTTTACCATGATTTTTCTATATTATCGTATTAGCCACATAATTTCAATAAACGAAAAAATCTGTTAGAATATTAAAGTATGTTTGCTTTTCCGAAAATTGAAGAGGTGACTAAGGACACAACGGTTGTCCATTTTTTGCTAATGTTCGGCTACAAATTATTTTCTCTTTATTTCCCTTTGTTTCTAGTAACTCGAGGCTTGTCGCTTCCCGAAGTAGGCTACACCTATCTTTTAATTTATCTTCCTTTGGCAATTTTTTCTCCCGTTGTTGGCTTTCTAAACCATAAAATAAGCCCCGCCACAACATCTTCAATCGGAATTTTGGGCTATGCCCTCTATGCTTTAGGAATGATTTTTATCCCCGCTACTCATCCTGCTGGAGCAGCTTTGTTTTATTTTTGGCAGATTATCCTGGGAATTTCGGCAGCCATGTTTTTTGTTTCAGCCAGGTCTATTTTAATAGCTGCTCCTTTGGAAAATTACGACCGGGCTTTTGGCTGGTTTTATTCTGCTCCCTTTTACGCCGATGCCATAGCTCCCTGTATTGGCGCCATTTTTATCTGGAAATTCAACTTTTTTGGCGTTTTTGTTTTTAGCTTCATTGTCCAGGTTTTAACGGCTATTTTTTGTTTTTCTCAGCTCAAAAAACAAGAAATCAAACCTCTTGATAGATATTTTAATCTTCAGAAATTTCAGCAAAGCTACGCCAGCGCTTTCCAAAAAATAAAAAACAAAACAATTTTACTGCCGGTTCTTATTTCTTTCTCCGCTCTTTTATTAACTGGTTTCTACCGAGCCTTTTTTATTTTATTTTTGAAAGAATCTTTAAACTGGTCTCAAAATCTAATTCTAATTTTAATTTCTGCTTTTTCCCTTTTGTTTTTGCCCATATCCTTTCTATTAATTCGGCAATTGGGAGGTTTTAGAAGTGAAAAAAATATTTTTCAGGGAGGGTTGATTACTGGCCTCTTCTCTATTTTATTTGGAATTTTAATTCCGGTTCTGAATTTTTTGGCGGTTTTAATAATAGAAATCGGCAAATCGGCAGGTTCTTTAATCGCTAATGCCGGCAGGTCTGGATTAATTACCCGAGTGATAGCGAAGGGTGAAGATGAAACTTTAGTTTCATCGCCTTCTCAGAAATTAAAAGATGGCCCCGAGGAAGCTAGCGTTATAGATACCATCTTTGCTCCTTTGGGCGTGGCTTTGGGGGCTTTTATTTCCGGCTTGCTTATCGGATTTTTAGGTTACCAATTTTTGTTTATTTTAGCTGGAGTTTTTTTGATTGCCGTAATAGCCCTAACTCAACTTGCCCCGTTAGAAGTCCTTGGCAGAAAAATTAAAAAATTTTTTCTGCTTTAGTCAAACAAAATTATCAACAAAATATAATTGAGCTATCTAAAATTAACTGTTTTGGTTATATAAAAACAGACTTCTAACGGGGCTTGCCAACCCCCCAAAAACATTTTAATATAAAAGAACAATATTACCACTATGCCCCGTTAGAAATCGCAAGGGTTTGCGAGGCAACGCCTTGATTTAAATATTTTCTACTCGAAAAACCCTTTTAAATAACTTAAACAATGATTATGCAATGCTCAAAGGTCAAAACATATTAACCACTGAAAATATTTAATTTCTAACGGGGTATGCCCCGTTAGAAACCACAAGGGTTTGCGGGGCAATAATTCAGTTCAAAATATTTTCTACCTAAAAACCCTTTGATCAATTCAAACAATGATTATCAAGACATTCAAAGGTCAAAACATAATAACCACTGAAAATATTTAATTTCTAACGGGGTATGCCAAGAAAAATCGGAATTGATTTAGGTACCTGTAACTCTTTGGTCTTTGTGCCGGGGAAAGGAGTGGTCTTGCAAGAGCCATCGGTTGTAGCTGTGGCTCTTTCTGAAAACAAAATTTTAGCTGTGGGCGAAGCAGCTAAAGAGATGATCGGCCGCACTCCCGACACCATCAGAGTTTATCGTCCCTTAAAAGACGGAGTAATCGCTGATTTCCGGGTGACTTTAGCTATGTTGAGATATTTTATTGACAAGGTTTCTGGATTTTGGCGATTCATTAAACCAGAATTATTGATCGGAGTTCCGGCCGGTATCACTTCTACCGAAAGGCGGGCAGTTATTGAGGCTGGTGTAACGGCTGGAGCTAAACAAGTTTTTGTAGCTAAAGAGCCCATCTTGGCTGCTATTGGGGCTGGAGTGCCGATTAGCTCTTGTTCGGGAAATATGATTGTGGATATCGGCGGCGGAACATCCGAGGTGGCGGTAATTTCTTTGGGCGGAATAGTAACTGCTAATTCAGTTAGAGTTGCTGGCGACGAAATGGATTTGGCTATTTCTGACTACATTAAGAAAAAATACAATTTAGCTATCGGAGAACAAACCGCTGAAGATATAAAAATAAAAATTGGCACAGCTCTGCCAGAAAAGGAAGAAAAAACAATGGAAATCCGCGGGCGAGATTTAGTCTCAGGCTTGCCCAAGAACATTAAAATTTTTTCTGGTGAAATAGCCGCTGCCATTACCGATCCTCTCGCAGAAATTATTCAAGTAATCAAGCAGGTGTTAAGGGATACTCCGCCAGAGTTATCAGCTGATATTATGGATAAGGGTATGGTCTTGGCCGGCGGAGGGAGCTTGTTAAAGAACCTTCCCAGTCTTATTGCCCAATCAACCGGTGTGCCTTGCATTTTGGCCGAAGAGCCTTTATCTTGCGTGGCTAGGGGCACTGGTGTAGTTCTGGAAAACCTCGAAGTTTATAAAAAGAGCATAACATCTAAGAAATAAATCAAAAAATAAACATTACAAACAACTTTGTCTCAACCTTATATCTACTTTATATCAATTTATATCCTTGATATATATAGAGATAAAGTTGAAATAAATAGAGATAAATAGAGATAAATTGTTTTGACTTTTGTATCTTGAGTTATGATTATCGGGCATCAAAAACAATGGCAGTTTTTAGAGAACCTTTTTCAATCTAAGAGAATTCCCCACGCTCTTTTATTTTGTGGCCCAGAAAAATTGGGGAAAAGAACAATTGCTTTAGAGTTTGTTAAATTAATTTGCGGAAAAGATATTTTAGAAAGAGAGCATCCTGATTTTATTTTAGTGGAGCCGGAACAAAAAGAAATTCAGATATCGCAAATAAGAGAACTTAGCTGGAGACTTGCTTTAAAACCTTATTCTAGCCCATTTAAAATTGCCGTCATAAACAAAGCCCATTGTTTAAATCCGGAAGCTCAAAATTCGCTTTTAAAAACCCTGGAAGAACCCAAAGGAAACGCCATTCTGATTTTAATAACCTCCTTGCCCGAAGCCTTATTCCCGACAATTCGTTCTCGCTGCGAAATTATTAAGTTTTATCCAGTAAAAAACTCTGAAATCGAAAAATTCTTAAGGGCTCAAAAAACAGTTCCGGAGAAATGGCAAGAAATTATTAGTTTGGCTTCTGGCAGGCCCGGTCTCGTAATGGACTTACTCCAAACTCCTCAAGCAATAGACAACCAAAAGAAGATAAGGAACAGCTTTATTAAAATTATCCAGTCAGACTTATTTTTGCGCTTTCAATACGCTAAAACGCTATCTGCTGATTCTGAAAATCTGAAAAACGCTTTAGAGATCTGGATGTCCTTGCTGAGAGACGCTTTAATCTCCAAAATAAAAGGGAAAGCGGGCCTGGGAAATTATTCCGCCACGAAACTTATAGAAGCAATTCGGAAAATTCAAACAACGAATTTTTTAATTTCAACCACTAATGTTAATCCAAAATTAGCTTTAGAAGTTTTACTCATGGAACTGTAATTTATGGGCACTTACAAAGAGACTATCAGTAAAATTAAACCAGAATTTGATAAAGTAATTAACTTTTTGGAAAGAGAATTAAGCAAAATCCACACTGGCAGAGCCACTCCGGCCTTAGTAGAAGATGTGCAGGTTGAGTGTTTTGGCGAGAAGTTTCCCTTAAAGCAATTGGCAGCAATTTCTATTCCTGAGCCAAAACAAATTTTGATTCAGCCCTGGGATAAATCTTATGTTGAAGGCATTCTGGCTGCTCTAGGGAAGACCGGAATTGGAGCCTCGCCCATACTAGATAAAGACGTGATTAGGATTAATTTGCCTCCCTTGAGCGAAGAATACAGAAAGCAACTAACCCATTTGATTGTTGAAAAACAAGAAGAATCTCGGAGAACAATTCGCCATTGGAGGGAAGAAGCCTGGGGAGAAATCCAAAATGGATTTAGGGAAGGAAAAGTTAGAGAAGATGATAAATTTCGCGCCAAAGACGAACTCCAAGATTTAGTAGATGAATACAATGAAAAGGTTGAAGAGATAGGAGAGAAAAAGAAGAAAGAGATTATATTATAAACATATATTATGGTTCTTAATATCCTAATTGCTTTTTTCAGTTTAATTGGTCTATTGACTCTCCACGAATTTGGCCACTTTGTTTTAGCAAAAAGATGCGGAGTGAAAGTGGAAGAATTTGGCATAGGTTACCCTCCAAAGTTATTCGGAAAAAAATTTGGCGAGACAGTTTATTCTTTAAACCTCTTGCCTTTTGGCGCTTTCGTTCGGATCCATGGCGAGGAGGGCGGCATTGAGGATTACCGAAGTTTCATTGGAAAACCGATGCGCCAGAGGGTATTAATTATTTTAGGAGGAGTGATTTCTTTCTGGATAATTGCTGCAATTTTATTAAGCATTACTTTTAGTTTAGGAATACCCACTCCGGTGAGCGATGAGATTAACCAAGGGATAGTTGCTCCCCAGGTTCAAATTGCCCAGGTCGCCGAAGATTCGCCAGCCGAAGTCGCCGGACTCCAACCCCTTGATATTATTAAAGAAATAAAATATCAAGATTCTGTTTTGCGCAGCGACAAAGTTAATGAAATAACTAATTTTATTAATGAACATCGCGGCAAGGAAATCACTTTAACAATTCAAAGATGGGAAGAAATCATTGAGGTTAGTTTGGTTCCTCGCTTATCGCCGCCGGCGGGGGAGGGAGCAACGGGAGTGGCTTTAGTCAGAACCGCTCTGCGTTCCTTTCCCTGGTATGAGTCTCCTTGGCGAGGAATAACTGCTACCGGCCAAATTACCGTTGCTGCCTTGCAGGGATTAGCCGGAGTATTCAGTCAAGTTCTTAAGGGGGAAGGCCTTCCGGCCGGTGCTTCTTTAATGGGGCCTTTAGGAATTTTTGATTTCCTGAGACATGCCTGGCAGTTAGGGTTAAGCTACTTTTTATATTTCACTGCTTTAATTTCCATATTATTAGCCATATTCAATCTTTTGCCCATTCCGGCTTTGGACGGAGGGAAACTGCTTTTTTTGACAATTGAAGCTGTAAGAAGAAAGCCGGTTCCTCAGAAAGTAGAACAAAACATCACCGCTTTCTTCTTCCTTTTATTGATTACTTTTATGATTTTTGTCACCATAAAATTTGATATACCGCGCATTTTCTGACGAAAATGCAAATTCCAAGGTATAAACATCATATTTTTCTTTATGAAACAATCTGAACTATTCGCCAAAACTTTAAAAGAGACGCCAAAAGACGAAAAAAGCATAAATAGCCAACTGCTTTTGAGGGCCGGCTTTATTTATAAAGAAATGGCTGGCGTTTTTACTTATTTGCCTTTGGGTTTGAAAGTTCTAAGGAAAATCGAAAACATTATTAGAGAAGAAATGAGCAAAATTTCTGGCCAAGAAATTTTAATGACTGTTTTCCAGCCAAAAAATCTTTGGGAAGAAACGGGCAGGTGGGCAAAAGAAATAGGAGAGGTTATGTATAAATGTCAGGAAGATAAAAAAGAAATCGGTTTGGGGCCCACCCATGAAGAGATGATAACCGACATAGCCAGGCATTACGTTAAATCTTACGAGGACCTTCCTTTTTTTCTCTATCAAATTCAAACCAAATTTAGAAAAGAACCGAGGGCGAGATCGGGCTTGCTGCGGGGAAGGGAATTTGACATGAAAGATCTCTATAGTTTTCACAGCTCAGAAGAAGATTTTAAAAAATATTATCAAAAAGCAGCTCAGGCTTATTTAAAAATTTTCGAGAGATGCGGATTGGAAGCGATTTTAACTGAAGCTTCAGGAGCCGGGTTTACTAAAGAGTATACCCACGAATTCCAGGTTTTAGCCGAAGGAGGAGAGGATACTATTTTATATTGCTTGAAGGGAGATTTTGCTCAAAATAAAGAGATTGCCAAGTTGAAAGCTGGTGATAAGTGCCCTAAGTGTAAAAATATTTTAAAAGAAGGAAGTTCGATTGAGGTGGGGAATATTTTCCCCTTAGGGACTAAATATTCTCAAGCAATGGGAGCCTCTTTTATTGATAAAGATGGAAAAAGAAAATTAATTATAATGGGTTGCTACGGGATAGGGCCTTCTCGAACGATGGGCGCCATTGTTGAAGTGCGCCACGATGAAAAGGGTATAATCTGGCCAAGAGAAGTTTCTCCTTTTTTGGTCCATCTGATCCAAATTGAGAATAACAAAAAGGTCAAAAAAGCGGCTGAAAATCTTTATCAAGATTTACAGAGGAGGGAAATCGAAGTATTATATGACGATAGAGATAAGACGGCTGGAGAAAAATTCGCCGACGCTGACCTAATTGGCATACCAACCCGTTTAGTTATCAGTGAGAGAACCCTAAAACAAAACTGTGTAGAGATAAAAAAGAGAAGTGAAAAGAAAACTAAATTAGTTAAACTTTCGTATATTCGTAAAAATTTCGTAATTTCGTAGGGTATGTTAAACAAACTTCTCCATCTTTTTTCAGAAGACATAGCTATTGATTTGGGAACAGCCAACTCGGAGGTTTATGTTCGGGGTCGGGGAATCGTTATCCAGGAACCTTCGGTAGTGGCAATAAATCAGAAAACCGGCCAGATTTTGGCTATCGGCCTGGAAGCTAAAAAAATGGTAGGCAGAACGCCAGCTCACATTGTTGCCACCAGGCCTCTTAGAGCAGGAGTGATTTCTGATTTTGAGGTAACCGAGCAAATGCTGAGGTATTTTATTGAAAAAGCCCATAAAAGAAGATGGCCTCTGAATCCTCGGCCAAGAATAATTATTGGTATTCCCTCCGGCGTAACTGAAGTGGAGACAAAGGCAGTGATTGATGCTGGAAAATCGGCCGGGGCAAGAGAGGTCTTTTTGATTGAAGAACCCATGGCAGCCGCTATTGGCGCCCGTCTTCCGGTTCAGGAAGCAGGGGGCAATTTTGTTGTTGATATTGGTGGCGGGACAACCGAAGTGGCAATTATTTCTTTGGGAGGAATAGTTTTGGCTAAAAGTTTAAGAGTGGCCGGAGATAAACTTAATGAAGATATAATTCAGTTTGCTCAAGAAGAATATAAATTATTAATTGGCGAGAGAACCGCCGAAGCCATCAAGATTGGCATTGGCTCAGCTTATCCCCTTAAAGACAAAAGGGAGTTGCCAATGCGAGGCAGAAACTTAGTCACCGGCCTACCCGAAGAAATTATGGTTTCTGACGAAGATATAAGAAGGGCAATGGAAAAATCAGTGAAGCAAATTATTGCCGAAATTAAAACAGCGGTTGAGGAAACGCCGCCCGAATTATTGGCCGATGTGATGGCTCAAGGAATTCATCTGTCTGGAGGGGGCTCACTTCTGCGAGGCCTAGATATTTTAGTGGCTAAGGAAACCAAGATTCCGACTAAAATGATTGAAGATCCCATGACTGCCGTAGTGAGGGGAGCGGGTCAGGTGCTGGAAAATCTTGATGAATTGCAAGAAGTATTAGTGGAAACCGAGGAACTGGAACCACCCCGTTAAAATTTCTAATTTCTAAACCTTTATGATTACTAGGAAAGAGGTTCAACACATCGCAAAATTAGCAAGATTGGGCTTAACAGAAAAAGAAATGGGGAAGTTCCAAAAGGAGCTTTCAAAGATTTTAGATTATATAGAGAAACTGAAAAAGGTTAATGTCTCTGAGGTGGAGCCGACAAGCCATTCCACCAAAATTGAGAATGTGATGAGAGCAGATAAAAGTTTAAAGTTTAAAGTTCAAAGTTCAAAGTTAATGGAGCTGGCGCCGGAGACTAAAAACGGCTACTTAAAAGTAAAATCCATATTCTAATGGGGCTTACTGATTTGACAATTACCCAGGCTCATCAGGGATTAGTCAAAAAGGAATTTTCAGCTTTAGAACTTTGCAAGGCCTATTTAGACAAAATCAAAGAAAGAGACAGAGAGATATTTGCCTTTTTAACTGTCGTAGAAAATCTTGCTCTTTCTCAAGCAAAAGAGGTTGATGATTTAATTTCTGCCGGAGAAAAAATTCCGATTTTAGCCGGTATTCCTTCGGCCATCAAAGATGTCATTTTAATTGAAGGAATTCGTTGTACGGCCGGTTCCAAAATCTTGGAAAATTACGTTGCTCCTTATGATGCGACAGTAATTAAAAAACTCAAAGGAGAGAAAGCGGTTTTTTTGGGAAAAACAAATTTAGACGAGTTTGCCATGGGTGCCTCCACCGAGCATTCGGCTTTTGGCCCGACCAGAAATCCTCGTGATTTAACTCGGGTTCCCGGCGGTTCCTCCGGCGGCTCGGCTGCCGCTGTGGCGGCTCAAGAGTGTATTTATGCTTTGGGTTCAGATACCGGAGGTTCAATTCGCCAGCCAGCTTCCTTTTGCGGAGTGGTAGGATTAAAACCGACTTACGGAGCAGTATCAAGATATGGTTTAATCGCTTTTGCTTCTTCCTTAGACCAAATCGGGCCAATAACAAAAAATGTAGAGGATTGTAAAATAGTTTTCGATGCTATCAAAGGAAAGGACGAGATGGATTCTACAAGCATTGATTTAAATTCCAAATTCCAAAATCCAAATTACAAACAAATTCCAAATTCCAAATTCCAAATTAGAAACCTGCGACTCGGCGTACCGAAAGAATATTTTGTTAAAGGGTTGGATCCAGGAATAGAAAAATTAGTGAAAGCGGCGATTAAAAAATACGAAGAAATGGGAGCTAAAATTGAGGAGGTAAGCCTGCCTCATACAGAATACGCCCTACCAGCTTATTATATAATTAATCCTTCTGAGGCTTCAGCTAATTTAGCTCGTTACGACGGTATAAAGTTTGGCTACTCCGTAGCCAAACCACAGACAAACACAGATACTTTATTAGACGTGTATTTAAAGAGCAGAGGACAGGGGTTTGGCCAAGAAGTAAGAAGGAGAATTATGCTGGGAACTTATTCTTTATCAGCCGGATATTATGAAGCTTATTATCTAAAAGCTCAAAAGGTGAGGACCTTAGTAAAAAATGATTTTGAAAAGGTTTTTAAAGAAGTAGACGCTATTTTAGGCCCGGTTTCGCCAATTCTTCCTTTTAAAATAGGCGAGAAGGTCGGTGATCCTCTTTCAATGTATTTAGTCGATGTTTACACAGTCGCCATTAATTTGGTAGGGGTGCCGGCTCTTTCCCTGCCCTGCGGAAAAGTGGGGCAGCTGCCGGTCGGCCTGCAAATTATTGGCAAACCGTTTGAAGAAGATATAATTTTAGAAATAGGAGAAAAATTTGAACAAACATGTCAGAAATAATCCAAGGTATTATTCATTTTATTCTTTCGCCAACTTTTCCCGATTGGGTAAAATTAATAAGGTTTATTTTTATAATTATAAGTTTTTTCTTTTTAGGATATGTTATTTGGGCTTTACTTAAGACCTCCTGGTTTTATCGGTTAGTCATCTGGGATTTAGAAGAAATTTTAACCTATCGTCCTTTTGGGGTAAGAAAGATTGTCAGAGATTGGCAAAAAATCAAAGCTGGCTTAATAACAGGCCAAGAGTCAGAATATAAATTGGCGGTTTTTAAGGCAGATGCCATGTTAGATAGAATTTTAACTGGAATGGGATTTGGCGGAAAAACCTTGGGCGAGAGGCTGACCAAGCTGACAATCGCTTCTGTTCCTAACGTTGAAGACGTTAAACAGGCCCATAAAACCCGCAATAATATCGTTCACGACCCGGATTATCGTTTAAGCTTAGAAGAGGCCAAAAAAACAGTTGAAACTTACGAAAAAGCCCTGACCGATTTACAAGCCCTCTAAAGCGTGTTAATATACCGTCGCGGGATGGAGAAGTAGTATCTTGCGAGGCCCATAAAATTTTGTGGCCCAGGGTGGCAACATCCTGTGGAAAACTTCCTAAATTGCTGGGAACCCCTACTTTTCAGCTTAGAAGGTAGGGCAATCAGCAGCCAAGCCCTGTGAGATAATTTCATATCTTATAGGGAAGGTTCAGAGACTATAATGGAAGCCCCATGAGATAATTTTCTATCTCACGGGGGTGGTATAGTCCGTCCCATTTGGTAACAAATGGATTAACATAGAGAACCTCGAGACGTGGGTGCAATTCCCACTCCCGCAACAAGGAAGGTGCCGGCCGGGGTAGCTCAGCGGTTAGTAGCAGGGTCTTCATAAGGCCAAGGTCGTGAGTTCAAATCTCACCCCCGGCA
>Ga0210017_1000516_pt1 | contig 32681 bp, 44 predicted proteins | sample CryGeyCG2014_020_FD_183966 | JGI IMG/M metagenome (GOLD analysis project Ga0210017, IMG submission 183966) | Groundwater microbial communities from aquifer - Crystal Geyser CG08_land_8/20/14_0.20 (SPAdes) (version 2) | ecosystem: Environmental > Aquatic > Deep subsurface > Groundwater | place... | reverse complement strand
GGGGTGTTCCCTCATTATGGGGCCCGATAATAGCAGAGGTAAGAACATGGCATTAAACAGAAAAAGCATGTTTTTTAGTATAACTGCAATTGCACTTATATCTTTAGTAGTGTTTTCATTCACAATCTATACCAGCTACAGACTAAGAGACAAGATGATGGTTACTGAGACAAGGATTTATTCCATGGATATTTTTATAGATGATGTTGAAAAAGATATAGAGAGAGGCCTTTATATCTCAGGATTCAGGTCATTAATGAGCATGGAGCAGTACATAACAGACAATGGAATCTTTTTGTATAATGCAAATTCTTGCTTTAAAGAAGCCTTTCTGAATGGAACTATCAATAATTCGCAAATGGGCCTTATGAATGAATCAACATTTATCAACTGGACTCAAAGAATAAAAGAGCAGGCAATAAAACTGGATATAATAGTTGACTTTGATATAAATAATATAATTATCTACCAAGAAAATCCATGGACTGTAAATATTGGCCTTGATGTAACACTAAATCTTGAGGATATCAGGAAAACAGCTTCATGGCAAAGACCACTTTACATAACAACAAACATCAGCATACAGGAATTTGAGGATCCTTTGTATGTGATAAACAGCTATGGCAGGGTTACTAACACAATAATAAAGACAACCATTACAGATTTTATTGGGCCCAACAATGACACAACAAACCTTAAAATCCATGTTAACAATTCATATTATATTGAGTCAAATACAGCGCCAAGTTTCCTCATGAGATTAGAAGGAAACCTTTCAGATTCTGCATATGGAATTGAAAGCCTTGTAAATTTAGAGGAATTCCAGGCACAGGAAGTTCCTATTAGGGGCAGAAGTGTTGTTGATTATATCTATTTTGGAGACCAGTCAACAACAAATTATAATATTAAGAATATGCCCTTATGGTTTAAGCTGGATGAAGAGCATCTTGCAACATATGAATGCGAGGATTTAATTGAATGATTTCGATAGATATTTATATTAAAAAGGAATTTTTTTAAGATAAGATGGTCAAAGATTCATTATTAAAAACAGGTGTTGACAGGTTGGTAAGCCTTATTCAAGAGAAAAAGAGAATTTCTGTTCCAGAAGCAGCAAAAGAGCTTGGTGTAAGCCAAATTGTTGTTGAGGAATGGGCTGACTTTCTTGAAGAGGATGGCATCATAAGCATTGAATATAAATTTGCAACTCCCTGGCTTATTGAGAAAAAACTAAAAAAAGAAGATATTGAAAAAAAAGTCAAGGAATTCTATGGGAAAAAGGATATTATTGTAAGAAAATCAGAGTCATTGTTAAGCTTTCTTGACAAGAAAGGGGAAGACATAGCAAAAATCAGAAATGAATTCAAAAAGATGAGGGAAGAGATACATTCTGAAACTGATAATATTCAAGAGGAGCTCAAAGAACTTGAAAGATATGAAGAGTTGAAAAATAAAGTTGATGATCAAGTAAAGAAACAGGACCAAGCTTTTGCAGACAAGATTAAAGAAATGGATGGACAGATTATCAGAGCTCAGAAGAAATACTCAGAGCTCTTGAAAGAAATAGGTGCAGAGGAAAAAATAATAAAAACAGAAAGATTAAAAACAAATTCAATAAGAAAAATTGAAGAAGCATTAACGCAGAAAATTAAAAAAATTGAGGGCACTATAGATATAGTTAAACAGAATATTAAGTTAGAAGATACCCATATTGTGGATTTAGAATCCCATACAAAAAAATTAAAAGAGCTGGCAAATGATACAAGAGAAACACTTAATCTGCAAAAAAAGAAAATTATGCCTTTAGCTAAAGAAAGCAAGGAGTATGAGAAAAAGATACTAAACTCACAAAAAGAGATTTTAAAAAAGGTTTTTGAAAGGGGCAAGGTAATCAAAGAAGATATAGATGAAAGCAGGAGATTGTCAGACAAGTTTAAGAACTTCTTTGAAAAAAAGATGGAAACAGTTAATTTGATTGAGAAAATCAATGATGATAGAAATACCTTTAAGAAAGAACTAACTGAATTTATTGCAAAAGCAAGGGCATTAAGCATATTATCACAGTCAATAGATATCCAGAAGCAGATAAATATAATGGAAAAAAAGTTCAAGGATATTGATCAAAAAAAGAATATTTTTGAAAAAGAGGTTAGCAAGTTATTTAGTTTAATCAAAAAGAAAAATATTTAGCTGTTTAAGATTATTAAAAAATTAAAAAAGAGGTTGATTTTATGGTAGTAAAGGAAGAATATAGTTTTATTTCTAATGAAATTCCTATAAAGATAAGGATTTACACAGAAAAAAAAGAGTTTGTTCCAATATATGATGTTTCTATATCCAGCATAAGCAAGAATACAGAGATAATACTTGAGAGGATAAGGCAGGAGCTTATCATAGAGGTAAACCTTGGAATAATTGACATAATAGACTTAAAGAAGGGCGATCTGATTGAACAAAGATTCAAGGAGACAATTGACCTGTTAGTAAAAAAGCATTTCCCTGATGTTGACAAGAAAACAATGAATTTTCTTAAGTCATACTTAATACAGAAGAGCCTTGGCATGGGCAACATAGAAATCCTGATGAACGATGTTAATCTTGAGGAGATTGCAATAAATAATGCAGATGAGCCTGTTTGGGTTTATCATAGAAAGCATGGCTGGCTTAAGACAAATATTATGCTTGAGAGTGAGGAGCAGATAAAGCACTATGCATCTTTAATAGGCAAAAAAGTAGGAAGGCAGATAACTGTTCTTGAGCCATTGATGGATGCTAACCTTAGTACAGGCGATAGGGTAAATGCAACACTCTTGCCAACCTCCCTCAAGGGAAACACAATAACTCTAAGAAAGTTTGCAGCAAAGCCATGGACAATTACAGACTTTATAATAAACAGGACAATCTCTGCTGAGGCAGCAGCCCTTATCTGGCTTGGTGTTCAGTACGAGCTATCTATAATAATATCTGGTGGAACTGCAACAGGAAAAACCTCTATGCTTAATGTTGTTTCAAATTTCTTCCCTCCAAACCAGAGGATAATATCAATTGAGGATACGCATGAGATACAACTGCCTAAATTTTTACATTGGATCCCCATGATAACAAAATTACCTAATCCCGAAGGAAGAGGCGCTATAACAATGCTTGACCTATTGGTTAATTCTTTAAGAATGAGGCCTGATAGGATTGTTGTGGGTGAGATAAGAAGAAAGCAAGAAGCTGAAGTTCTTTTTGAGGCAATTCACACAGGGCATTCTGTTTATGCAACTGTTCACGCAAATGATACAAATGAAACAATTACAAGGCTGACAAATCCCCCTATTGATATTCCAAAATCTATGATTCCAGCTGTTTCAATGATTCTTGTACAGTACAGAAACAGGAGGACAGGAGTCAGAAAGACCTTCCAGATATCAGAAATACTTCCTGACAGCAGTACAAATGTTTTGATCCAGCTGAATATAAGAAAGGATAAACTAGAAAAAGCAAATAACTCTGTTTCTATTATGAAGACCTTAGAGATGTTTACTGGCATGACAAGGAATGAAATAAATAGAGATATCAAGGAAAAAGAGCTTGTTCTGAAATATCTTGTTAAACATAACATAAACACTGTTGATGAAGTAGGGAAGGTTATGGCTGAATATTATACAGATAAAGATAACTTCATGAAGATTGTAAAATCAAACAAAGCACTTATACTTGAAAAAAATGAAACAGCAAAAATTGAAGAAAAGAAGAAATCTATTAATTTAAGTAAGAAAAAGGTGTCTCTAAAAAAGAAGAAAAGTGCTAGGCCAATTAAGGACCAAAGGTGATTTATATTAGCAGCGTATTAATCAGAAGGATTGTAAGGACTCTTCCTGGAATTAACATAAAATTAAAACAAGCAGGCATGTTTGACACGCCTGAAGAATTTATCAAGAAGACAATCTTATCTGCATTCTACCTTACAACAGGAATAACTGCCTTGGTTGTAACAGTACTTACCCAATTAGAGATATTATCAAGCATAATCTATTTTGCTTTTCCAGTGTTTATGTTCTTTATTATGTTTTTCTACATGCTTAAAGTGCCTGATGTTAAAATATTAAGAAAAGGAAAAGAGATAAGCAGGGAGATTGTTTTTGCTGGCCGCTTTATGATGATAGAGCTTGAATCAGGAGTTTCTCTGTATGATGCAATGGCCAATGTCTCAAAAAACTATAAAGTAATTGGAGAATATTTTAAGGAAATAATAGATAAGGTGTCTATGGGAACAACAATGGAAGATGCAATAAATGAAACAATAGAAACAACACCCTCACCAAATTTAACAAAAGTTTTATGGCAGATACTTAACTCGCTGAGGACAGGGGCAGATATCTCAAACTCGCTTTCAAACATACTTGACCAAATTGTTCGTGAACAAATCATTGAAGTAACTGAATATGGAAGAAAATTGAATCCATTAGCAATGTTTTATATGATGGTGGCAATTATAGTGCCTTCATTGGGCATAACAATGCTTATTGTACTTACAACATTTATTTCAATAAAGGTTGATTTGACTATTTTGCTAGTATTAGCATTATTCCTTGGATTTATTCAATATATGTTTCTCTCAATTATAAAATCCTCAAGACCTGCGGTGGAAATATGAAGATAAAAAAACTGTTTAAATCACCAAAAAAAACAGATGAGACAAAAGAAAAGGGTCGGGAAAAGAGTATTGAGGAAAGGGTCAGATTATACAGGAAGCTTCAGCAACAGAGAAAAAAGAAGTTGATGACAGAGCACAAAAGGAATAGATTGAAATATTACTCACAAAAAGCAGGTTTTGTTGTAGAATCCCACAAACTATCAAGAATAATCTTTAATTTATGTGTTTTCTTGAATTTAATAGTCTCATTTTACCTTATTTATCGTTTCTCAACTGATCTGAAGTATGGTGTCTTATATGTCAGCTTTATTATGTTTTTTGTATGGGTGGTTTTATTTGTTATACTCCTGCTAATGCTGTGGTTAATGTTTTATCTTATCATTGACTTAAGGATATTTAAGAGAAGGATTGGGATAGAAGATGTACTTGCTGATTTTTTGCAGCTGACCTCAGCAAATATAAGGGCAGGCATGCCTATTGACCGTGCTTTATGGTATGCTGTGAGGCCCCAATTTGGGGTCTTAGCCAGCGAGATAGAGATGGTTGCAAAAGAAACCATTGGAGGTGAAGATCTTGAGGGAGCTCTTAAAAGGTTTGCAGAAAAATATGATTCACTCATGCTAAGACGTTCAATAAACCTTCTTATTGAGGGTATAGCTGCTGGTGGTGAAATAGGTGATTTGCTTACTAAAATATCAATTGATATACAGGAGTCAAGGATTATGAAGAAAGAACTGTCAGCCAATGTCACAACATATGTGATATTTATTTCATTTGCAACAATAGTTGCGGCACCATTATTATTTGCATTGTCGAGTCACCTGCTTTTTATAGTAAGCAACCTTATGCTAAAGCTTGATGTTCCATCAGGAATAACAACTTTTTCTATCAATTTCTCTGGAGGACCGGGTATATCTATTAAGGATTTTAGGATATTTGCTATTACATGCCTTGTTATAACATCTTATTTTTCATCTGTAATAATTGCAACCATAAAAAAAGGAGAGATAAAGGCAGGAGTAAAATATATTCCAATGTTTATTGTTTCAACTATAGTATTATTCTTAATTTTTTCATTAGTTATTAGCAAGCTGTTTGGAAGCATTATCTAGCTAAAAATAGTTAAGTTTATATATTAGTTAGTATTAATATATAAAAAAGTATAGTGATATACTATAAGAATCCAGGAATAGAGGTGATAAAATGAAAAAAGCACAAGCTGCCATGGAATTCTTAATGACCTATGGATGGGCAATCCTAGTTGTTTTGATTGCAATAGCAGCCCTAGCATATTTTGGAGTATTGAATCCAGGAAGATATCTGCCATCAAGCTGTACACTAGTGCCAGGTTTAAGCTGTGAGGACTTTAAGGTTGATGGTACTGCAAAAACAGTTGAGCTAGTTATACAAAATGGTATGGGGCAGGATTTAAGTTCATTTACTGTTACAATAGCAGGAACCTGTGTTAGTGTTCCAACAGCTGGCGTGAATGGAGATACATTAAGTGATGGAGAAAAAGACAGATTTGTTATTAGCTGTACTAATCCTGAGGACCTAGGCTCTAGGTTTAAAGAAGATATTGTGATAGGATACACAGCAAAAAGCGGCATAGCCCATAATGTTACAGGTAGTTTAACATCACAGGTTGAATAAATTTTTTATTTTTTTCTTATTCTTTTTTTCTTAAAAAAGCAAACCTTTTATAGCATAAAGTATTATAGCCAGCTATGGGAATAAGAAAGCCTATTGTTGCAGGCCAGTTCTATGAATCAGATTTTAACAGCTTAAACAAGCAGATAATCGAATGCTTTGAGTCAAAGAAAGGGCCTGGTGCATTGCCAATAAATAAAAGGAAATATTGTGTTTTAGGAGCTGTTGTGCCTCATGCTGGCTATTTTTTCTCAGGATCATGCGCTGCATGGTCATACAAGGCTATTGCAGAATCAGAGTTTCCTGACTTGTTTATTATTATTGGACCAAATCATTCTGGAATGGGAAGGACATCAACTATTTTGGATGACTGGGAAACACCTTTTGGAATTGTAAAAGCTGACAAGGAATTTGGGAAAAAATTAATTAATAATTCCTGCATTGTTGAGGATTCAATAGCTCATCTTCATGAGCATTCTATTGAAGTCCAGCTTCCATTTTTACAGTTTGTAAGCAGGGATCATCTGAAAGATTTAAGGTTTATTCCTATAACAGTTGGATTTGACTGCAATGTGGGGGAGATTGCATCAGGAATTAAAAAAACAATACAAGAATCTTGCAAAAAAATATGCATAATTGCAAGCTCTGACTTTACTCATTATGGCTTTAGCTATGGCTACGTTCCTTTTTCAACAGATGTAAAAGAGAATATGCAAAAGCTTGACAATGGCGCAATAAGCTTTATAAAATCTCTTGATTCAAGGGGATTTCTTGAGTATGTTAATAAAAAACAGGCAACTATCTGCGGTGCTGTTCCAATAGCTGTATTAATAGAGCTGATGATAGGCAAGGCCAAGAAGGTAAATCTTATGCAATACTACACCTCAGCTGATATTATGGGTGATTATAACAACGCTGTTGGCTATGCAAGCATTGTCTTTAAATAATTCTAAAAGACCCTTATCACCGAAAAGCTTATATACATAAAAACAAGGTCTTTACCTAATGCATAAACTAAAAAAAAGAGGAGATCATATAAGCCCAGAAACATTGATAATCATACTTCTTATGATTATTTTTATAATCATCTTCTTCTTTTTAATAACGGAGGCAGGAAATGTTTTACCATGACCGCAAGGGACAGGAAAAGTCTTATCTGGTTTATATAATAATGGCTCTTGTAGGCTTTATAGTTGTTATTATCATCATGAATATTTTTGTTATAAATGTAGGGGATATTACCATTGAACAAACCTGCAGGGCAAGCATACTTGCTAGGGCAAAGGCAGTGCTAAAGCTAGAATGGTCTGGTGGAACTTTTGAAACAACGCCTGTTGTTCCAATAACATGCAAGACCAAGGACAAAACCCTTGAAGGGGATAAAGAACAGGTATTGATGCAAATTTCAGAGTTAAGCGCAAGATGCTGGTGGATGTTCCTTAACGGAGAATACCAGAACTTATTTGATAGCCCTCGTTTCTTGAATAAGAGAATGTGTTTTCCTTGTTATACCTTTAATATTAAGACTCATCTCGAATCTCCTATAACTCCAGATGAGATTATACAATACATGGCTACACATGACTATATCCCAGCAAGTTCCAAAAAAGAACAGGATAAAAATGATAATAAGGAAAAAGAGAAACCAGAAGAGGGTATAACTTATTTATATTATATACAAAGCCTTAACGGAGATGGGGTAATAGGAATGAGGGAAAAGCTTGTTTTTGTTGGAGACCAAAGAGAAACATATTCAATTAACTTAATGAGCCCTGATATATCTTTGTATATGGAATATATAACTGATCCTTTTTATGGTTATCTTAATATTTTTGAATCAGATGAATTCAAAAATAAAAAAGAGGAGCTTAAAAAGGCAAATCAGATATATATAGAAGATTTAAATATTGTAGATAAATCTGGGTATTGTGAACGCCTAGAAAGCATATGAGGAATCAACATGAAGATGATTTTTAACAAAAAAGCACTTATGTGGAAACAGATTGCAGTATGGATAATCATACTTGGATTTATACTTGTTTTTTTGTTTTTCCAAAGCAGCTTAAGGGAAAAGATGATTAGTGATATGAAAACTTTATTTAGTTTTTTGAAATTTTATTGAAAATGGCATCCATGGCACTTAATATTATTGGCAAATTGATTTTAATACTGGTTGTCATAGGTGTGGTATTTGGGTTATTTCAGACACTTTTTCCAAAAGCAGCAGATGCTTTTTTTAATAAAACAAAACTTAATCTTCCTATAATCACTATTGGAAAAGACCAGACAGAATCTGAATTTGAGGTTCCTCCAGAGATGAAAGAAAATGTTGAACTGATTTACAATAAAATTCTAGAACTTTCATCTGAGGATACAGAAAAGGGAGAGGAAATAAAGAAATTGGAGCTTAAAAATTTTGGTACATGTGAATTAGCTGTTACACAAAATAATGAGGAAAAACTGAGCATTATGGTTAATGTAGGGGGCAAAATAAAGTATTATGGTGAGAGCCTCGAAGGTCAGATAGAATATTATGAAAAGGATATAAAATATAACCTTTGTGTTATTGCTGTGGAAAAGAAATGGTACTCAAAGAAACTTAAAATATCAGATAAAACCCAAGATGTAGAAAAGATTGTTTTTACAGATGAAAATAATTTAAAAATTGATGAAGACAAAAATTACAAATTTTTAGGTTTAATAAAAAGAAAAGAGGATGTCTGTTTTGTTTATCAAACATAATAATAGAATCCAAAAATAAGAAAGAGGTATGAAAATGAAAAACAAGAGAGGTGTTGAATTAAGCCTTAATGTGATTGTCATTGCTGTAATAGTCCTTGTTGTTGTTGTAGTATCAATAATGGTATTTACTGGCATTATGGGTGATAGTACAAAAAAGATTTATAATATTTTTGGAAAAATGGAGGACCATGATAAAGATGGGATTGAGGACATCATGGACAATTGCCCTTGTGAACCAGGCAAGTCAGAATATAATGGCTGCCAAAAGAGTATTAGTGATATGACACCAGATGAGAAAAAAATTATGATGCGGTCTGACTGCGAAACAAAAAATTAAAAATGAAGAAAAGTAAAAATGCAAAGATTGTTATTGATGCTACATTGGGCCTAGCTTTCTCAATAATGTTATTTATTGCTATTTTGTATATAGTTTTTGGGTTAGTTAGACCTACTGAAGAAAGCAAGAATTCATTTTATAATCTTGTTAATTTGATAAAAGAAGTAAATGGAAATAATCCTGGAACAATAAAATCAATGGTTTTGCGTATGGACAAGGATACAGCAATCATCGGATTTCCAAAAAACAAAAAGTCTATTGTTAGTAGTGGTGAAATAGACACAGGAGAGTATGGTATTTATAAAGTAGATAATATATTTAATAAGCCTTCTGATTGCGAAAAAAGTGAATCATGCATATGTTTATGCAGACACCCAGAACGTCAAGAGGGTAGAAACTTTATATGTGAAGATGAAAACCTTATCTGCGAAACACTGGATGGATTAGACCTTATAGGAGATGGTTTTATTATATCCAGATCAGAAATGCCTGGTTTTACTATAAAATCAGACTTAATTTCAACAGAAGATATGTCACAATTTAGGGAGGTTTATGTGGAGAAATACAGTGAATATGGTGAGGATTTGGTTGCAGTATGTGAAAATCTTGAGGAAGTATCTTGTGTAAGCCAGGAATACAGAGAAGAAAAGAAGGCAATATATAGTTTAAACAATTTTAAGAATTTTATTGAGTTATGCAAGGACAGGGAATTTGTAGAAGATGAAGATCCATGCAGCTGCGGAGCATTTAATTTTAGATCATTTATACCTGAAGGATACACTGTTGAGTTCAGTAACTCAAAGAATGGTAAACTAAACATAAGCTTAAAACATGAAACTCAGGAACTAGGTAGTATAGAAGCAGATACAAATTTCTGTGTATGTAAACTAAATTATGAATTAGGAGATGATTTAAAAATTTCTATTGACCACCCAGAAAAACCAATAAATTTAGAATATAATATAAAAGATAACTATGTTTTTTACTATGGAAATTATCCTGAGGAAGAAAAACCCCAGATAGCTTTTATTAAATATAATAAAAAAAATATTTGTCTTGCATATCATGAATTCTCAGAAAAGGGAAAAGGGTATATAATAGAGCCGTATGCAGAGCCTTTTGATACTATATTAATCCCTGATCCATCAGGTTATTTTGGACCAAAAAAACTTGTGGGATGCAAATACCCTGCAACAGATACAGAAGAATTGTGGTAGTTAAGACTTTTCACCAAAAAGCATTTAAACTATAACTTTCTAGAGTAGTGTATGAAAAAAAGAGGGATAGTGCGTTCAATGTTTCTTGCTGGCGAGATAGTCGGCGCTGCTATTGTTGCCTTTCTTTTGATTAGCAGTGCAGTAAAATGGTCAGACAGTGAAACACCATACAAGGCATACCTTGCAAAGGATATGGCTTTGGTTGTGGATGCACTTTTCTCAAGCCCAGGAAACGTAATAATAAATTATACACAAAATGTCTCTAATTATTATATTGATTTTAATGAAAATTCTACAACTGTTTATAAAAAAACCCAAATTGATGGAATGTCCTACAAATTTGTTGGCTATAAAGGATTTGAAATGGATTTAACACTTGAGAATCCAGCCAAAATACAGTTTGCAAAAATAAATGATGAGATTGCTATTGGAGAATCTTTGAAGAAAAACCTTGACACATTAAAGTGTGATGAAACAACGGGGGGAAGTTTAAAAGACAAAAAAATCCTTGTTGACCCAGGTTATGAAAAAGACAGTGTAAAGCCATCAAACGAAATGTGTGGTATAGCAAACTCTTTTATTTTTAAGCTTACTAATACATGGGTTAATTACTTAAATATATTCTCTACAAGAAACCTTCACGAGTATGATGAGGATGAGGGAATAATTTCAATAAACTGCAATGATCCATCAGAAACTGATGAATCATCTGAAGCAGATGTTGTAATAAGCTTTAGGGCAGGAAAAGGCAAAGACACAACAACAAATAATATCAAGGCATTCATTGTTTCAGGCTCAGACAAAGAAAAAGAGAGCAGAAAATTAGCCTGCTTAATAATAAACTCTATTCTTGAAAATAAAGCTTTTGATGATATCAGAATTACTGGTGCATCTATTGTTCCTGTTGATTTAGAAGCAACTGACAAGGATTTTCCAGAGGGAATAAAAAACAAGATTTTTGTTATGTTAGAAATAGGAAATAGCGAAAGTGATGATGGAAAGGAATTACTAAAAAAAATACCAGAGCTTGGTGATTCAATCTTTAAAGGATTTATGGAATATGGGAAATAAAAAAATATTTTTTTCAAAAAAAGGAAGTGGTTTTTTATTAGGCAAAAAACCCATATATTTTATTATTGTTGCCTTCTTTCTGTTTATTGTATTTATACTTTTCAGTTATCTCATACTTAGTAATATATCCTCAACAACGACCTTTCCTGAAAACGTTGAAACAACAGTATTCATAAACAGATTCTTAAACTCTCCAGAATGCTTTGCATACCAAGATGAAGAGACAGGGAGAACCTACACCAGCATTATTGATTTGGATAAGTTTAACAATGAACATCTAAATGAGTGTTACTCAGCTGATGAAGACAGTCCAATAGCATTTATGCTGGATTTAAAGGGCTCTGATTCCCAAGAGGGAGTTTTAACCTCTAACTGGAGAGCTAAAAAAATCAATCGTATGTCACAATATGTAATTATCTATGACAAAGGAAATTTTTATAGTGAAACACTCTTAATCGCGGTCCAAGAATGAAATGCTTTAAACTTTTTAGGAAGATTGCAAGAAACAAGAAAGGGCTTGACCCTGACTTGACAGATTCCCTGATTGCAGTACTTTTTTCAGCAATGATTTTTATTTTTGCATTTCTTTTTCTTGCTAACACAACCAAGGACATAGAAAAAGCAGCAGTAGCAGCAACCAATAATCTTGAAAAGAATTATATTTTATTAAACTATCTCAGAACACCCATCAACGAAAAGGGAATGACTATTGCAGAATACCTGGGTTCTTTAAGCAAGAAAGAACTTGAAGAAAGCATGAAATCCAATGGATTTTGCTGTGTTAAAGATGCAAGTCCTAGGGGTTCTAAATGTACTAAAGACGGCCAATTAACTAAAGAAGCAAATGAAATACTTAAAGATATTGCAAACTGGCGTGTTGGGATGCTTATACCTGGAGAAGAAGAATTTTGTTATATTAATAAAGGAATTCAACAGGAAAGAGGGGTGCCTATTTTAGGAGAAACAGTTAAGGCTATAATCCCGTCAAATGATCATAACTTTAATATAGATATATATTTCAAATTTAAGAGTTGATAATATGTTTAAAAACAAAAAAGCAGCAATATTTTTGACTTTTGTATCAATATTCCTAATGGTTGCTCTTTTATATTTCTATACTACTTATGGAACTAAAGATGAATTCAAGCTAAAAAATCTCGGAAAAGTTCAGTTAGAGATATTAGAAACATACCAGCAGGCAGAGAAAGCATTATTATACCTTGACTTATCTGCAAAATATTCTGCAAACAAAACAATTGAGGACATAAAGAAAAATCAGGGAAGTTTTAAAGATTTAGATTGCGAACCTTTGGAGGAACTATCAGAAAATCAGGAGCAGGAAGATTGCATTCCAACAAAAAAGCAGATTTATGATGCATTTTCAACTGATTTTGATTTGTATTTAGATGATTATCTGAAAAAATACAAGGAAACTGAACTAAAAGAAGGTGAAGAACTGGTAATTCCTCTTGATAACTATGACCTGCTGTTCAAAGAAAACAGGCTTATAGGAATTGCAACAGAAAACCTGAAAATAAACAAGAAAGACATAACCTATTCAGTCAAGCCATCATTCAACATAGATATTGGCTTTGATTTATTTGAGGAGTATGCATCTTATTTTGATTAGTTCCAGTCTAATTAACTTATTAATAATTATTTTGCAAAACATAAAACTATTTATAACAGCTCTTGATTTCAATAATTGATCAAAATGATAAAAATGCCCTATAATGATATTCTGGAAAAAATACAGGAAAAATCAGGACTTAGTGAAGAGGAGATAAAAGAAAAGATTGACGGCAAATTAAAGCAATTATCCGGACTCATAAGCAAGGAAGGAGCTGCACACATAATTGCAAATGAGCTTGGAATTAAGCTCTTTAGCGCCTTGAGCGGAAAACTGCAGATAAAGAACATTCTTGTAGGAATGAGAAGCGTTGAGGTTGTTGGAAAGATTTTAAGAGTATTTGAGCTTAGGGAATTCAACAGCAAAGGCCGTGCTGGAAAGGTAGCATCCTTTGTAATAGGGGATGAAACAGGGACTATTAGAATTGTCATGTGGGGTGAACAGGCAGAAAACATAGAAAAACTTAAGGAAAACATGATTGTTAAGGTAATTGGCGGCTATGTAAGGGAAAACCAAACCGGAAAAGAAGTGCATCTCAATGACATAGGCAAACTCATAATTAATCCAGAGGGTGAGACTGTTGGTGAGGTAAAGGAAAAAATCTCCAGCAAAAGGAAGAAAATAAACCAGCTTAATGAAAATGACTCTAATATTGAGATTCTTGGCACAATAGTCCAGGTTTTTGACCCAAGGTTCTTTGAAATCTGCCCTGAATGCGGAAAGAGAGCAAGGCTCAAGGAAGATGCTTTTTTCTGTGATATTCATGGCAAGGTTCAGCAAAATTACTCATTTGTTTTAAATGTTTTTTTGGATGATGGAACAGACAACATAAGGGTTGTATGTTTCAGGAATCAGGCATTAAAATTACTGAATAAAACACAGGAACAAATGGTTGAATACAAGGATAATCCTGAAAAATTTGAGGAAATGAAAACTGAATTATTAGGCAATATTGTAAAATTTGTTGGCAAAACAACAAAAAATGATATGTTTGACCGCCTTGAGTTTATAAGCCAGCTTGTATTTCCAAATCCAGACCCAGATGATGAAATAACATCCTTAACTAAAGAACTTGAAGAGGCAAAAGCTGAAAAAGAGAGCATGACAGAACAGGTTTCAGATAAAGGAGAAAATGAGATTCAGGACACACATAATATTTAGTTTTTTGATTAGTCTTCTTATTATTAATTCTTTTAATATTCAGAATAAAATTATATTTATTGTAATCCTATTAATAGCATCTGCACTGCCAGACATTGATTCCTATAAATCGAAAGTTGGAAAAAAGATTAAGCCCCTATCTTTTTTAATAAATATTTTTCTTGGCCACAGGGGCATATTTCACTCACTCTTCCTGCTAATATTAATCTTACTGTTTATCATGCTGATAAACTATGAAATAACTGCTGCGTTTTTTATTGGCTACTTATCACATCTTGTTCTTGATTCATTAACTCCTGAAGGAGTGATGTTTTTATATCCCTTTTCTAAGAAGAGAATTCAAGGATTCATAAGAACAGGCTCTTTATTTGAAAATATATTATTTGTTTTATTATTAGCATTATGTTTTTGTATAATTGTTTAACCACTGGACATTGGACATCTCTGGATAAGCTATTTAAATAAATTAGACTATCTAATAGTTATTGCTTCGGTTCCCTGATTAGTCAAGGACTAGGGGAATTATGAAATAAGATGCGAAAAGCAATGGAGGCGATGCAAATGAATCAGGAAAATATCCCTGAAAAGAAGTTTAGTACCGGCGTAGTAAGCGCCACAATCTGGAAAAACAAAGGAATAAGCAAGTCCAGCATGCCTGTGGAATTTAGGACAGTATCTTTGCAAAGAAGATACACAGACAAAAGCGGCGAGTGGAAGTCAACGAATTCTTTAAGGACAAATGACCTGCCAAAGGCAATTCTTGTTTTGAGCAAGGCATATGAGCATCTTGTTCTAAAAGAGCAGACCAAAGAAGATAGTGAAGAAGAAATAGAAGTGGAGGATGTTGATTAGTTTACCGGAATATTTTCAGAAAAAATTTGATAAACTATTTAAATAAGCATAACTACTTTAAACAAGGGGTTGATATTATGAAACTAGAAGAAGAACAATCAAAAGAAAAAGAACCAAAAAGTGATATTAAAAAGATAAAAAAAGAAGAGAAAAAAGAAATTACTGTTCAGGATCTTCCAGGTGTTGGAGCTGCAACAGCTGAAAAGCTTGTTGATGCAGGTTATAACAATATAATGGCAATCGCAGTTGCAAGCCCGGGCGAGTTAGTTGATGCAGCAGGTGTTTCTGAGGCAAGCGCAAGAAAGATGATAAACTTTGCTCGAAACAAGCTTGATATGGGTTTTGAGTCAGGAGAGGATCTGTTGAAAAAAAGAGCAAGGGTTGAGAAGATAAAAACAGGCTCAAAATCATTTGACGATCTGCTTGGAGGGGGTTTTGAGACATCATCAATAGTTGAGTGTTTTGGTGAGTTTGGCTCTGGAAAAACCCAGCTTGCCCACATATTAGCAGTTAACTGCCAAAAACAAAATCCTGGTGCAGTAGCAGTTTATATTGATACAGAAAATACTTTTAGGCCAGAGAGAATTCAGCAGATTGCAAAGGGCGCAGGCCTTGATCCAACAAAAGTACTCAAAAACATAAAAGTTGCCCGAGCATACAACTCAGACCACCAGATGCTTCTTGCAGAAAAAGTTGAGGACCTTATAACAAAACAGCAGTTTAAGGTTAAGGTTGTGATTGTTGACTCATTAACAGCCCACTTCAGGGCAGAGTTTATTGGAAGAGGCACATTGGCAGAGAGGCAGCAAAAGCTCAATAAGCACATGCATGTTTTGTTGAGGCTGGCAGACATGCATAACCTGTGTGTTTATGTTACAAACCAGGTAATGGCAAAGCCGGATATGTTCTTTGGTGATCCTACACAGGCAATTGGCGGCCATATAGTTGCACATGCAAGCACTTTCAGGATTTATTTGAGAAAGGGCAAGAAAGGCAGCCGTGTTGCAAAGCTTGTTGACTCACCAAACCTTCCAGAGGGCGAAGCAGGCTTTTATGTCATAGAAGAAGGCATCAAAGACTTTAGTTAATTTTTTTATTTTTTTATAAAAACATTTAAATAAGAAGCAATATAAAAATTTAAAATGGACCAGAAAAAGAAAAATTTAACAACTCTTTTGGGAGTTATATTTACTGTTATTGGTATTATCTGGGCTATTCCATCTTTTCTTACAGAAAAATACTTTTTTGGAGCAATTGCTTCTTTCTTGGTTATAATTGGTCTTATATTACTGGCTGTTGCATTCAGTGAATAAAAAAGAGATAAAAAATGGATGAAGAGACAAAAGAGATAATACAAAAGCTTGAAAAAAAGATTAATGACCTGGGAGGCCAGGTAGAGGAACTCCAGGGTGAACTGGAAGAGCTAAAAGAAGACTTCTATGAAGATGAAGATTCAGAAGAAGAATAAACAAACTCTTTTAATATTTAATAAAAATATCAGATACATTTAAATAATTTGAAATCCCAAATAAATTAATCATAAAAAGAGATGTGAGTTACTACGCTTCTTAGATACTATCTAATCTTAGGGTTGTAGTTATCAAAGTTTTCAATACAAAAGGAGATTAATTTGTCATATTTTTGTTTAATCAATGTTATTTTTGATTTGTCTTTTTTCATATTTGATTTAAAAAAATAAGTATTCAACTCTTCACCATCCTCATCTACAATTTCCCAATTATCTCTATTTAATAAATTAGGATTTGGATAATCTGAGTTTAGATAATTAACGCAATATTTCTTGCCTTTATGCTTTATTAAAAAAGATTTTTGTATTATGTTTCCAATTAGTTTCATAATGTTATGAAAAATTGAGATATATTTAAATATGATCCTTTTTTATGGTAAGATAAATGGTTAATTTATCTTTATATGAAAAAAGTGTATTTGAAAAATATAAAAGTAATTCTCAAAGAGCTAGAGTTTTGTCTGAAAATTGGTTTTTCTCACAAATGTATTGTCCTTGTTGTCTAAATTCTAAAATTAATAATTACCCAAATAATGAGAAAGCAAAAGATTTTTTTTGTCCAAATTGTAAAAATGAGTTTCAGCTAAAAAGCTCAAATAAAAAATTTACTAAACGTGTGTTGGATGGTGAATTTAATACTATGATGAGATTTATCAATTTCAATAAAATCCCTAATTTTTTCTTGATGCATTATTCAAATGAAGATTGGTTTGTAAAAAATCTTTTTATTATACCACGATTTTTTATAACTTCTTCTATAATAGAAAAAAGAAAGCCCCTTTCCGATAAAGCAAGAAGACATGGTTGGATAGGATGTAACCTCCTTTTGGATAATATTCCTGAAGATGGAAAAATAAGCATTATAAGAAATGAAAAGTTAATTGAAATGGAAATTGTGAATAAAAAATGGAAAAAAATGTTTTTCTTAAATAAACAAAAACCCTCACTCAGAGGATGGACTTCTGATGTTCTTAAATGTGTAGAAAATTTACCCAAAAATGAATTTACTTTAAATGATGTTTATAAATTTAAAGATTATCTAAGCGAATTACATCCAGAAAATAAACATATAACAGCAAAGATTAGGCAACAACTACAGATATTAAGGGATAATCACATCGTAAACTTTGTTTCTAGAGGAAATTACAGATTAATTAACGAGTAGGGTTTACTAAAGGAGTATATTCGATAATTAAGAAAATCCTATATAAACCTATCGCTATTGAACTGCTGCGTTGAAAGTAACATTTAAATAATTCTTTTTCTATCTGAGTTGTATGAGAGCTTTTATTGCGTTTGAAATCCCTGAAGAGATTAAAAAGGTTTTAATTGAGGCCCAGTCCCAGCTTGACAAATGCAAGGCCAAGCTTAAAATAACAAAAGACTTTCACCTTACTTTAAAGTTTTTAGGAGAGATTGATGAAAAAAAAGTTGAGGAAATAAAAAAGAAATTAAATGAAATAAAGTTTGATTCCTTTGAAACAAGTTTGACTAACATCGGAGTTTTTCCAGGGGAGAATTCCATAAGAGTTGTCTGGGTTGGTCTCAATGACTCTGAAAACAAGATAACAGGCCTTCAGAAAGAAGTTGACTCAAAGATGGAAACTCTTGGCTTTAAAAAAGATACAAGATTTCATCCTCATCTTACTCTGGCCAGAATAAAATTTGTAAAGGACAAGCAGGATTTTATTAAAAGTCTTAAGGAAATAAAAATAAAAAAAAAGAGTTTTCAAATAACTGAATTCAAGCTCATAAAAAGCACTTTAACAGGAGAAGGCCCAGTCTATGAAGACCTTGCTGTTTTTCAGGCCTGATTTTAGAAATCTTTTTAAATAAAACCCCATTTCTTTGCTAAATTACCAAACATCTTGCATGAGGTAATAAAAACTGCAGGTTTCTTTCTAAGGAAACTTTCATGAGGTAATCAAAATGGCAGGAGAGGAATCATTATTAGCACCAACAGACCAGTATCTAAAGGCTGGAATACACATAGGAACAAAATTCAGGACAAAGTACATGGAGAAGTTTATCTACAAGACCAGGCCAGATGGGCTCTCAGTCCTAAACCTGCAAAAGATAGACGAAAGAATAAAAATATGCGCTAATTTTTTAGCACAATATGCCCCTGAGGACATTATTGTAGTAAGCAGGAGGGAAAATGGCTGGAAATCAATCAGAATGCTTTCAAAGCTTACCGGAATAAGGGTTTTTGCAGGGAGATACCCTCCCGGGATTTTGACAAACCCGCATCTTGATAAATTTATTGAAGCAAAGATTGTTTTGGTTACAGACTCCTGGCCCGACAGGAATGTTATAAGCGATGCTATGAAAATAGGAATCCCTGTAATTGCATTATGTGACACAAACAATCAGTCAAACAATATTGATTTGGTTGTGCCTTGCAACAACAAGGGAAAGAAAAGCTTAGGTCTTTTCTTCTGGATTCTTGCAAGAGAATACATAAAGAAGCGCGGAATGATAAAAAATGATTCTGAGTTCAAGGCAACTATTGATGATTTCACAGACGAATAATTATGCATAGAAATGCTTGCGAACACTTCTTACTTTAGTATGAGGATGAGCATTTCTGGCATGCTCAAAAATGCTCTGCATTTTTGGCACACCGGAAAACTATGTTTTCCTCGTGTCCTAAAAATCCACTGTGGATTTTTATGATTTTTTAAAGATTCCTTTTTCCTTTATTTCAAAGAATTCCTGATTTCCTTTTATTTCCTCTGGCTTTTTGACTATTGCCTTTCTTTTGCTGTTTATTTTCTCCAGCTCTATAAGGCATTTGCTCCAGTTTTTCAGCATTTCACCACCCACAAGGTTTATCTGGCCATTAGCCAGGTTATCATAAACCTGCTCAGTGAGTATAACAGGAATTCCCCTTCTTGCAATCTCAGTCAATGTCCTTAATTGAGTGTCTATTGATTTATTTGCCTTGTAGGCATCCTCATTCAGCTTTACCCTGTATTTTGAGCCTATTGTGTCCACAATAACCAAGGATATTTTTCCAGTACCAACAAGCAGCCTTATTTTTTCCATCTTTTCCTGCTGCTCTGTAAAGGTTTTTATGCTGAATATCATTATGTTCTGAAGAGCCCTTTCAAAATCCTCACCTGAAAGCTGCTTCAGTCTCTCAACTGAAAAACCATTTTCAGTATCAACAAAAACAGATTTTTTACCCTGCTTTGCCTGCACTATTGCAGCAAGCATTGCCAGGGTTGTCTTTCCGCTTGCAGCAGGGCCATAAATAGTTGTAACAACCTTATTATAGCCTCCATCAAGCAGCTTATCAATAATCTCTGAGCCAGAACTTATCTTTTCTTCCATAAACCAACAGTCTTTAATTTTCTTTATATAGTTTTCTTATTTTTTTAAAAGAATTTACGGTTTATATATTTATTTTCTGCCATACAAACCTTTATAAACAACCAAAATACCTTTATTTATGTAGGGTAAGTACTTAACTTTCGGCCTTCTGGCTGAGGAAAGTCCACCCACTATATGTGGCCACTCCCGAGAGAGAGTTCCTGAAAAGGAAGGCAACCACTCAGAAACGAGACAGCCATTGAGGAGGATGATGCTTGCGAAGTCTTTGGCAACAAAGATGAGATAACCAGCAGACGTTCTTAATGGAACTGGTGAAACGGTGAGTCCTGGCTTGTGCAAGTCATAATGACGCTTAGTTAAATGTTAAGGCAGTCCTTACATATGTGGACTGACAAAAGGTGGCTTATTCTTGCCCTACACTTTATAGTAATCTTTTTATATAACCTTAACCTTACCTAAATAAAATGGCACGAGATAATAAAATAAACCTTCCCTCAAGCGGAGGAGGCCTTATAAGGTATTTTGACGAATACAGAAGCAAGATAAGCTTTAAGCCAGGTCATATCATTGTTTTAGTTGTTATAATAATTATTATTGAGATAATTCTGTATACATGGGGATATGGTTTTTTAGGTATATAAGGTGATTTTATGTTTCCTGGGATGAATTCAAGAAAAGCTGCACAAATGATGAAAAAAATGGGAATACAGCAGGTTGAGATTTCTGCAACAGAAGTTATAATAAAAACCCCTGAAAAAGAAATTATTATTACAGAGCCACAGGTTAGCAAGATTAATATGATGGGCCAGGAAACCTTTCAGATTATAGGTAATATAAATGAAAGAGAACTATCAACAGAGCCCGAGATAAACGAAGAAGATATAAAAACTGTTATGGAACAGGCAGATGTGACAGAAGAAGAAGCAAAAAAAGCAATTGAAGATTCAGAAGGGGATTTGGCAAAAGCAATTCTCAGCCTAAAAAAAGATTAATCATAAACTATTTATATTTCTATATTATATTAAATTAAATGGAACAATTTCAAGAGTCACTAGAGAAAGCTAATCAAAAGCTGAAAATAGCAGATCACATGATTTTTATGACTTATCCCTTGGTTAGGGATAATAGATTATTATTATCAATTATTCAAAACATTTTCCTTGCATTAACAAATGCAATGTCTTCTATACTCTATTATGAGAGATTGTTCAAGAAAATTCCGCCATTTAATGATAATTTTGATGCAAAATTCACTATTTTCAGGACTAAATGCGTGGACAGGCTTAATATTGACAAAAAATACATAAAACTCATATCAGAAATAAAAGATATAATAATTGAGCATAAAAAAAGCCCTGTTGAGTTTGAAAGAAACAACAAGTTTGTCATATGCTCAAGCACATACCGCATGAGAACAATATCTATTGATGAAATAAAAAAATATATAACTGAAACCAGGATGTTTATTCAAGAGGCAAATAACATAGTGAGTAGGAATGAAAGAATCTTTAAATAAAGCAGTAGAAGAATTAAAGAGAATAGATCACCTTGTGTTTGTAAGCCTTAAATACACCAGGACAGCTGATGTCCTGAAGAGCATTCTTCAAAGAATGATAAATGCATTTTCTTTTGGATTTGAGGCCCTTTTAATATATGCCAAAGAGCAGAAATTGATAACAGACTATCCTGAAAACAAAGCACTTAGATGCAATGTACTCAAAGAAGTATACCCTGATGAAAAGAGGTTGCATGAATATATTGATTATTATCTTAAACTAAGAAAAATCATGCGGGCAGAATACACCCAAAGAGAAGAATATAGAAGGCATGTAACCATGAGCATTGTGATTGATGGCGAGCCGATTGACATAACAATGGATTCAGTGAAAGAAGATTTTGAGATGTTAAATGGATTTATTAAGTATGTTAATGAGTTTATCTTTGGAAAACCAGAAGAAGAATATTGATTCTGCTTTATTTTAGGATTTCATTGATTTTTTTGTAAAAACTTTCTGCAATATTAACAATATGTTTTGCATCATCTTCATTAAATTCAGATTCTAATCCATAAAGACCATCATGCCTCTGTTCCCTTGCGTTATTGAATTCAAATAACAATTCATTTCCAATATCATTAGCATATTTATCCTTTAGATAAACAAAAACTGCATAATGACTCTTTTCCTGTATTCCATCTTTATATAACAATGCCCTTGCTGCATGAAACATGGATGTATAAGCAGATAATATCACTAAATTAAAACCAGGTATTATGATTAATTTTTTGCAATCATTAAGATATTTTTTTGATATTTCCAATGATTTTTTAGACTTATCCAGGTCTTTTGGTATTTTTCTTAATAATCTTTTTTCAAAAAGCTCTTTTAACTTCATTCAGGCATCTCCCCTTTCAATAAAATTCCTTTTTTCACTTCTTTTGCAAAAGCTGAGTTGTCTTTTTTTGCTTTTTTCCATTGGGCTGCAGTCATTTTAACTATTTGTGTTTTGTATCCTTTGTATTCATAAATTTCAAAATTCTCTTTCTTGTTTGATATGACTAACAGGTCAATGTCGCTCTGCTGGTCATTCTCGCCTTTTGCAAAGCTTCCATATAATACTATGGAGGTTGATGGCTCTAATTTATTTATTAACAATTCGACAAATTCTATGTTTCTTGTTATTTTAATTTGTTTTAAAAGTCTTTCCTCAATATTTCCGAAAACAATCCGGAGATTTGCAATTTTTTCTTCTTTAGTCAAATCAAGTTTTCTTAACATATCAAGGGCTTTTTTAGCAGAACTTGGAGAAATTTTAAGTATTTTTGATATTTCCCTCAAATAAAACTTTCTGTATGGCTCATCCGCAATAAGATTTAAGACTTTCCAGTCTGTTTTGTCTAATTTTTCGAACATTTGTTCTTTATAAAAAACAGTTGTTCTTTATAAACCTTTTGTTTTATACTTTAAGAGCATTAATTTAATAGCAAGATTTATAAATTATATAGGGATAACCTGATTTATGGCGGTAGTAGTGTAGCCTGGTAGCATAAGAGACTGTGGATCTCTTGGCCCGAGTTCAAATCTCGGCTACCGCCCTTTTTAGTAACCTTTAAATATGACTTATTGTTCCTTGCTATAAAATAGCCCGAGTTCACTAATATACGAGCGCATTAGGGTTTCATAATTCTGGCTATTTTATTAAGGTGTTATTATGGCAGATGAAGGATTCAAGCACATTGTAAGAATTGCCAATACAGACATAGATGGCAATAAAAAGATAGCAGATGCTATGAGAAAAATCAAGGGAATTAACTTTGCATTCTCTAACATGATATGCAGGTTTGTTGGTGTTGACAAAACAAAAAAAACAGGAAACCTGCTTGATTCTGAAATAAAAAAACTTGATGAAGCTGCAAGAAACCCAAAGGAATTTGGTGCTCCTTCATGGATGCTCAACAGAAGAAAAGATTATGACACTGGTGAAGACAAACATCTGCTTTCATCAGACCTTACATTCACTCAGGATAATGATATAAAAATGATGAAGAAAATGAAAAGCTATAAAGGCATGAGGCATGCATTTGGACTTCCAGTCAGGGGCCAGAGAACAAGGTCAAACTTTAGAAGGAACAAAGGAAAGGTTACTGGAGTACAGAAGAAAAAGGTTAAATCAGGAAAGGTATAAGAATGGGAGCTCCTAAAAAACAAAGAAAAAAATATTCAACTGTTAAGCATCCATGGCAGAAAGCAAGAATAGAGGAAGAAGCAATATTACTAAGAGAGTATGGCCTTAAAAACAAGACAGAAATTTATAAGATGAGGTCTATCTTAAAGGGATTTGCTGATCAGGCAACGAATCTTATCACATCAAAAACAAAACAAGCAGAAAAAGAAAGAATAGACCTTCTTAATAAACTATCAAATTTAGGGCTTATCACAAAAACAGGCAATATTGATGATGTCCTTGACTTAAGCATAAGTGACATTATGGACAGAAGATTGCAAACCCTTGTTTATAAAAAAGCAATGACAAGATCAATAAAACAGGCAAGGCAGTTTATTGTTCATGAGCATATTAATGTTGGAAATAAGAAAATAACAACCCCCTCATATCTTGTTCCAGTTGAAGATGAACCATCAATTAGTTTTATTGCAAACTCTAAACTAGCTGATTTAGAACATCCTGAGAGGGAAGTATTAGTAAAAAAACCAAAAAAACCAAAGAAAACATCAAAAAGGTTTGATAGAAAATGAAAGATGCCCCCCCAATATCTCATAAAACGAGTCAAGATAGAAAACAACCTGTAAGGACAGGTATTGCTCATATATACTCATCATATAATAACACAATAATTCATATAACTGATATAACCGGAACAGAGACAATAGCAAGAACCTCGGGTGGTCAGATGGTAAAGTCAGACAGGCTTGAGAGCTCACCAACAGCAGCCATGATGGCAGCAAAAAAAGCTGCAGAGATTGTAATAAAAAAAGGAATTAATGTACTTAATGTTAAGATAAAAGCACCTGGAGGCCACAATGGTCCCAACAGTCCAGGACCAGGAGCACAGGCTGCTGTAAGAACATTATCAAGATCAGGTATAAGAATAGGAATTATAGAGGATGTAACTCCTGTTCCTCATGATGGCTGCAGAAAGAAAGGCGGCCGCAGGGGAAGAAGAGTTTAGTAAGGTGATTAATGATGAAAATAGAGCTTTTAAAATTAGATAAACAGCAAAAAAAGCTTTCATTTATCCTGAAGAATGCTAATGCTGCATTTGCAAATGCCATAAGAAGGAATGCTATTGAAGAAGTCCCTGTAATGGCAATAGATGATGTTGAGTTCAGAAATAACAGCTCTGTTCTTTATGATGAAATCATAGCCCATAGGCTTGGCCTTATCACTTTAACAACTGACCTTAAGTCATATAATCTTCCTGATAAATGCAAATGTAATGGCAAGGGATGTGCACAGTGCCAGCTGAAGCTAAAATTAAAAGCTATGAGTCAAGGAGTGGTTTATGCATCAGAGATAAAATCAACTGATCCGAATATCAAGCCGGTTTATCCAAAAACACCAATTGTCAAGATGCTTAAAGGCCAAAAGATTGAGTTTGAGGCAACAGCTATTTTAGGTAAAGGAAAAGACCATACAAAGTGGTGTCCAGGGCTTGTTTATTATAAAAACATGCCAATTATTAATATAAATAAAAACTGTGAAAACCCAGATGCGGTTGTAGAACAATGTCCTCAGAGCGTTTTTGAAGTAAAAAATAATAAATTAGTTTTAAATAAGGACAATTTATTGAAATGCCATTTATGCAATGCCTGTGTTGACATATGCGAACCAAAAGGGGCAATAACAGTTGATAAGAATGAAAAGGAGTTTATTTTTTATGTTGAATCATGGGGCCAGCTTGAGCCGAATGAAATAATAGATGAGGCATTAAATATAATAAGAGATACTTCAAACGAATTCATTAAGGAAATTAAAGATAAACCAGCAAAAAAAAAGACATCAAAAAAATAAAATTCACGCGGGGGTGTCAGAGTCTGGTCAAATGAATACGGTTGAGGGCCGTATACCTTAGTGGTTGCGCGGGTTCGAATCCCGTCTCCCGCATAAAACAAAAAAATGACAAAAAGAACAGGACCAACAAACATTCACTTGAAAGAGCTGATTGTAGAGCTCAAAAAGAATTCAATTAGTCATAACTCTAACTTCTGGAAAAGGATTGCAGAGGAGCTTGCAAAACCTACAAGGCAGAGAAGGATTGTTAATTTATCAAGAATTAACAGGTATACAAAAGAGAATGAGAATATAATTGTTCCTGGCAAGGTTTTGGCTTCTGGTGATTTAGACCACAAACTAACTATTGCAGCATGGCAGTTTTCAGAGCAGGCATTAGATAAAATTAAAAAAGCTGATTCAAAAGCAGTATTAATTACAGAATTGGTTAAAGAGAACCCAAAGGGGAAGGGAATAAGAATAATAGGTTAAAATGATAATAGACGCTTCAGATATGATTTTAGGAAGATTAGCTACTTATATAGCTAAAAAAGCCCTTTTAGGCGAGAAGGTTGATATTATTAATTGCGAGAAAGCTGTTATAACTGGCAATAGAAAATCAGTTCTTGCAAACTATAAAAAAAGAAATGAACGTGGAAGTAGGCCTACAAAAGGCCCATTTATACCAAAAATGCCAGACAGATTTGTCAGAAGATGTATAAGGGGCATGTTGCCTTATAAGCAGGAAAAAGGCATTAAGGCATTTAAGAGAGTGATGTGTTATATTGGGATACCTGATGAATTTAAAGATAAGAAAATAGAAATACTTAATGATTATAATGTTTCAAGGGTTTCAAGCCTGAAATATGTTTATGTTAATGAAATATGCAGGTCAATGAAGGAAAGAAAATGAAAATAGTTCACATGTCAGGAAAAAGAAAAAGAGCAATAGCAAGAGTCACTTTGAAAGATGGCAAAGGAATTATTAAGATTAATAATCAACTAATTGAATCCTTTGAGCCAAAATTCGCAAGGATGAAAATAATGGAACCATTAATTTTAGCTGGAGAGTTAACAAAAAAAGTTGATATAAATGTTGATGTTGCTGGCGGCGGAGTAATAAGCCAGGCAGAATCTGCAAGGCTTGCAATTGCACGTGCTTTGGTTGAATACTCAAAGAGCAATTCATTAAAAGAGAGTTTTTTAAAATATGACAGGCATTTGCTTGTTGCTGATACACGCAGAAAAGAAGCATCAAAACCAAACAGGCACGGTCAGGCAAGGGCCAAAAGGCAGAAAAGTTACAGGTGATAAAAGATGATAATACCTATTCGTTGTTTTAGTTGCGGAAAACCTTTAGCCCACTTGTGGGAAGAATACCAGGAAAGAATAAAAAAAGGCGAGGAGCCAAAAAAGGTAATGAATGATCTTGGCCTTGAAAGATACTGCTGCAGAGCTTTGTTCTTAGGCCAGGTTGATTTGATAGACACTATAGCAAGGTTCAAGAAACATTAAAATTTCTTTTATGCACAGAAATGATTTTGAAAACCTCTTACTTTAGCCATTTCTGGCATGCTCAAAAATGCTTTGCATTTTTGGCATCCTTAGAAATCAATTTTGCTGATTTCTGGGAAACAAGAAATTTGCTTTGCAAATTTCTAAGTTCACCGGAAAACTTTGTTTTCCTTGTGTCCTAAAAATCCACTGTGGATTTTTATGATTTTATGAATTTAAAAGGTTCTTTGAATGCAATCTTACAGCTTGTTGCATTCATTCTAAAGTCCTGAACAGTAAGATTTACATTGTTAAATTTAAGTATTCCGCTGTCTGAGCCATAGACAATTAAGGCTCCAGAAATAGCTATAGTTTGGTCGCTTAATGTGCAGTTGTCAGAGCATAAAACACTCCAGTCCCCACTTCCTGGAGGGGTGCATGTGTTGTCATCTCCTGAATCCAATTCCTTGTAGGTTATTCCAATTATTCCAGCCTTGTGAGATGTACTTTGACCACCTGTAGGAACATTATCATTCAGATTACCAGAAGCACCTACATAATAAGAGCCTTGTGATGGCGGATAATCACTACAATCAGAATTTGAATCAGAGCCCAAATCATATGCTCCATTTCCAGGTCCTATTCCAAAGAAATAACTTTCTCCGAGAGTAATATTTACAGGGGTTTGCAATTCTTTTGAAATCCACTCTGATGCCACACCAGTTCCATTCAATGTTACAATTTCTGAAATCTTTGAGTATGGGCTAAAGCTGTTATAAATAGCCATTTTGACACTTTCAGTACTACTAAGGTTGTCATTAATCTGCCAAAGCCAAAGTTTAGTCAATTCCACCTCCCCAGAACCTGGAATTGTCCAGTTGCTGTACCATTCAATATTTTGAGCATCAGTAAAATAGAAATAACTGCAACTCATTGGTACTTTAACATCAGTATATTCACTTTCATAGGCTATTCCTATTATTCCTACTTTATGAGTCCAATGAGTACTCCCAGTAGGAACATTACTATCTAATCCGCTTGATGCAGATTGTAAATAAGATCCATCAGAAATTGGAGGATAGTTTGAGCAATCCATGTCATAATCCCCGGACATATTATAGCCATCATCTACACTGCTTGGACCCATACCAAAAAAGTAAGACTTTCCTCTATCAATTTCAACATACTGGCTTAAGTTTGCAGATATCCATCCTGACTCACCTGTTCCATCTAGAGTTACAATCTCTGATATCCTTGAATAAGGGCTAGAGCTGTTGTAGATAGCCATCTCAATGCTTTCACTGCTTGAAAGGCTATTATCATGTTGCCAGTACAGTATTTGAGTTACATTAATCTTTCCTGAACCAGGTATTGTCCAATTAGTGTATGCCTCCCAACTATGTGCATCAGTAAAAACTAGATCTCCGCAAGTTGTAGGAACTTTGATCAAGATATCATTATGTGCGTAAGCCTTCTGCCCGCCGAAATCAAACTCCAGATGATGCTTTTCAACAGTCAGAACCTTGCTTATTTCATAACCAGTTTCATTGCATGAATAATTTTCAATAAACACTGAGGAATTAGCAGGACCATTTTCAATCCAACTGTAGTTTAATGTGTTATTGCCGCATTTTATTTCAAGGAATTTTAAGTCATTTCCAGTATCTGAATAATTTGTCCAACTTGTTTCATCCATTGTAGTTATTGTTAAGTTAGCTATCCCTATTGTATTAAATTGAACTGCCCAGTTTCCATCAAGATTAGGATAGCTTTGCACATTTAATATATTAATTCCTTTTTTATTGCCTAATTTGTGAAGCTTTTCTTCATCTTTTTGTTTTTTTTCAAAAATTAAGAATTTAGGTTTTGTATAATAATCAGAACTTAATTTGTTTTCTCCAGGGAAATTTTTTTTGTTATCTTTTTCACCAAAATTATGGATGCTTATTGCGGAAAAAAGAGATAAGACTAAAAAAATAGAAACTACTAAAATCCATACATCTTTTTTACTATTCATCTTACTTAAGTTCCGTCTATGACAAAATGAGTCCCATTATAATAAAGGGCAATCTCCTGACCATCTCCAAGATAAATCTTTTGATTAGTACCTAAAGAAATATTTCCAGAGGAGGTTACATTTATTGAGCCAGCAACTTCTAGTTTTTGAGATGGTGTTGTTGTTCCGATGCCGACGTTGCCTTGAAAATAATTCAGAGTATCGCCTGTTTGATAAATCCCATAATCAACATTACTAAAAGCTCCGAAATAGCCTAAATAAGAAGTTCCAGTAACAGTCCCATCTGCATCAATTGATGACTTCAACCCATACAGATCTCCAGAAATTGTATTATCTGCTTCTTGATCTACATATCCATATATCGCAATGGCATCATCACCAACAGTCCCAGCATCTAAATCTAAATTTGTTCGAGTTCCATAAAAATCATCAAGAGTAGCACCCCCACTCATTCTAGATATATCACGCGAACTGTAAAAGTAAGTTGATGTACCATTAGCTAACTCCGAATAGCTAAATGTTGAATATAAACTAGCTACGACTCCATCACTTTGATTAAAGACCATAGATGGATTTAATGATATTAGCATATCATCTCCATCTGTAACTCCCATAGTTTTAGTGTATTCAAAAAGCCCGCCTACAAAAGCATCAGTTGTATCAAGATTGTTATTTACTACAGAAAGAGTGTCATAGTCTAAAACTAAACTATCATTAATATAATATCCACTTCCAGAAGAAACTCCTATATCTCCATTTACATCTAGTTTTTGTGTTGGATTTGTTGTCCCGATGCCGACGTTGCCTGTTGTGTCATTGACATAAAGCTGACTATCTCCAGATTCATTCAGCACATTTAAGCCGCCTTTAATCTTAACTGGAGAGCCGCCCGTGATATTGCCAAGAACATTAAGGTTACTACCAATTAAGACATCCTGGAAGCTTGCTGTTCCAACCCTATCAATCTCCCAATTAGGTGCCTTAATACCAAACATTGTTGGGGTTGTAATGCCATACCGATTGAATTCAAGTTCTCCTATATGAATTCCTGTCTTTAAATTTGCTTCTTGTGCAAAGATATTCTTCCAGCGTTTACCAGTTCCATAATAAATATAAACTTGACCTCTGTCAGTTCCGCCAGCATCAACACCATATGCTCCAACAACAACATCAGAATAACCATCTTTGTTGAAGTCTCCATAAGTTACTCCTGCCCCCATACCATCCTCATCAGATGAACCATTTATTGTTAAATCAGCATTTGTTACATTAATACTGCTTAGCATGTCAGGACCACCAAAGAAGACAAATGCCTGGCCTCTATCAGTTCCGCCAGCATCTGCCTCATCTGCCCCTACAATCACATCACTGTAACCATCACCATTAACATCCCCGGCACAAGATAAAACCCCTCCAAAAAAGCTTTCATTTTCTGTTCCATTTAGTGTTACATCAGCATGACTTAAATCCATATCACCTGTTATGTTTGCCCCTCCAAAATAGATGTATGCCTGACCTGTTCCTAAACCATTATCACTATTATTATATGAGCCAACAATTACATCTGAATAACCATCACCATTAACATCACCAGCTGAAGCAAGAGCCCATCCAAACATAGCATAGAATCCAGAGCCATTTATCCTAACATCAGCACTTGCTGAATTTATGCTTGAAAGCAGATTGTTACTTCCATAAAATATAAATGCCCTTCCGGTAAAGATTCCATTCACTTTTGAGTATAATGCCCCTACCACCACATCACTGTAACCATCACCATTAACATCACCCGCTGAAGCAGTTTCTATTCCAAACATATCCCAGTTATCAGAACCATTTATGATTATGTCTGCATCAGAACTATTCATTCTGCTTTTTATATCTGTTCCACCTAAATAAATATATGCTTGTCCATTATAGCTTTTTCCATTTGAACTAGCATATGGTGCCCCTACCATCACATCACTGTAACCATCACCATTAATATCTCCTGCAGAAGAGATACCATCTCCAAAATAATCATTTGCTGCAGAGCCATTTATTATGATGTCTGCCTGATCTGCGTTCATACTACTTTGTACATTTGATCCTCCAAAAAACAAATGAGTTTGTCCAGTATTTTCTGAACCGCTTATATTAATATTTGGTGAACCAATAATTATATCATCATAGCCATCGCCATTAACATCACCAGCTGAATCAACTTTATAACCAAAATAACCATTATCACTTGTTCCGTTTATTTCTATATCTGCTGTTTCCTCCATTGAAGAGTTTCCAAAGAAAATTAATACCTTTCCTCTGTAAGATCCTGTTAAATTACTCATATATGATCCAACAACCAAATCAGTGTAGCCGTCTCCATTAAAATCTCCTGCACGCCTTGTAGTCATACCAAGATAATCGCCATTTTCTGAACCATTAAATGTTAAATCAGCTACATTATCTATTTTATATGATCCTAATGAATATTCAGTTGAAATGCCTGGAGTTACATTCCCGCTCACATTTAAGTTTGCATTAACCCTAAGCCAGCCATCAACCAGATTATCAATAAATTCATCAAATGCAAATGTTAATTTATCCCCTATGGTTATGTTTTGTGTTGTTGTGTTGCCGCGCCCTGTTACTGTTGCTAAAGTGTCTGACTCACTAGCTGAAGGAGTACTCCAACTTCCTGTTCCATCTAAATAGTTAGCAGCATTATTATCCAGCTTAGGCAACAATCCATGAGCAGTTGTATTTGCATTCAAATCAGTATTGTCATCAGGAGCCCCAAGGTCATCGAGTTTAATACCAGAAGAGTTTACTCCAATTTCAATGTGGTCATAGTAACTTGCTGTACTATATATTTTAAATGTTGAGTCATATGTTTCAATTTTATACCAAGTTGAGCCTCCATGATAAATATAGTAAGAATTAGCAAGTACATTACTAATTTGACTTAGTAAAATTGTATTGTCAGCACCATCCCCTCCTGTTCCAGACAAATACCAAACATATTTAGTTGAACTTGTTATGGAAATACTGCTAGCAGATAAATCAAACGTAACCCATTCTCCCGCACTGTCTGTAGTAATACCAGTAGTCTCTACGAATTTAGAACCTAATTCACCGCCAGTAGGATAACCATTACCATCTGCTGCAAAAACATGAATCGTTACATTATTTCCATTTACATTTCTGCGAAGTAAACATTGGATAGAGTCAATAATATAAGAATCTCCCGCTGTCCAATACTGACCAAAATAATAATCACCATATATTTGCTGATTCCAATTGTCATTTGAAGCAATATTTGAAATCTTAAGTCCACTATTACTAATCCAAGTCAAATTAATTGCAGTCCCTTCTTTCAGAGTCCTAAACTGCTATGTGTAAGCCCCTAATCTGAAGAAACATCTGCTAAATTTGTGTGTAAGAAATTCTGGGACTATACCATATTCATAATATGCTCTCGATAGCACAGAGAAATTGTAACACACCCATGAAATTT
>Ga0210017_1000507_pt1 | contig 32851 bp, 31 predicted proteins | sample CryGeyCG2014_020_FD_183966 | JGI IMG/M metagenome (GOLD analysis project Ga0210017, IMG submission 183966) | Groundwater microbial communities from aquifer - Crystal Geyser CG08_land_8/20/14_0.20 (SPAdes) (version 2) | ecosystem: Environmental > Aquatic > Deep subsurface > Groundwater | place... | reverse complement strand
ACATCAGGATCGCTATAAATTATAATTGTTCCGTCAGGATTTAAGATTGTTATTGGGCTTCCTACAGGCAACATTTTAACTTGATTAGGATCAGTCAAAATGGCATTAATATCCTCACGGAACATTAATCCTAAATCGCGATCTATACCGTCACCAGCAATATAAGGACCAGTGAATACTTCTTTCCAATCTTCCAATGTCATTCTTGGTGTCTCGGTCGGGGTCGGGGTCAAAGTCTCGGTGGCGGTCGCGGTGGCGGTCGGGGTTGGGGTTTCAATCTTAGGAGGAGACTTTATTTTATAATTAACTAATGATACATCAAATTTAAAAGGTGAAGGAGTCGGACTTTGATTATCAGTTGGAGGACTAACCTCAAACAAGCCATCTGAGTTAGTCAAAGGTCCGCTTTCTGTCCCTTCTTGATCGCGCAGAACCAACTCAAATTCTCCGTTGTTACCTCTCACATACATGGCACTTTGGAAAAGAGCACCATTTTCTCCACCAGCAATAAGAATAGAGGTAATTTGAGGCGGACTACCTTTATCAAAAGAAGTATAGACAGTATTAGTGCCTTCAATAATAACACCGGCATTTTGAGAAGATAAAATATTAACCGAACCCTGAGTGAAACTGACTAATCCCCAGTTTTGTCCATCACTACTGCCAAACATTACTACTTTTTGATATTGATTTCCAGTTGAAGGGTCAATAGCATTGATTAACACCGGTTGATAAAAAACTGACGCCTGATTACCAAACTTAATCTCGGTTGGAAGCAGAGCATAGTTAATAGCGCCGTCCGGAAGATTTTTAGCATCAATATTTAAAGCGCCGGCAACGGATTCGGTAAGAGCGCCGGTTTTTAAAGGATTGTTTGGGTCGCTTGTTATATAACTAAGTTCACCTTTTTGACTGGCAGTAAGAAAACTATTATAAGCTTTTGAGAGTTCTAATAGGCTTTGTTCTTCAAGATTAACATCGCTTCCTCTTAACACCTGGATATTTAAATCTGTAAAATGTCTAAGAACCTGTTCGGAAGTAGGAATTGGAGGTGTAAGAATGGGTCTAACTTCTGTAGGAACGCTGCGACTTAATAAAGTACAGCCGCCTAAAGCTAATGATGTTGCTAATAATTCTAATTTATTCATAGTAGAGATCATACTTGGTTTAAATTATACCCTATAACAAATTGAAAAACAACTACCAATCCCTACTGTTTTAAGTCTCTACTTCCAATTATACTTGAGCCTATAAAAAACTCAACTTCATTAATCGATGTTAAAATATCAACCGGAAACTTTAAACCAAGATTAGATAGATTAATTATAATTCTATTGCGAAAATCAGATGGAGGATTATTAATCAACTGACTAAGCCATTCAGGATTTTGTTGGGCCTGTAGTTCAAAAGTCAAAAAGCCGAGCATTTTAACCAGTTTTCTTATGGGTATTTCTGCCCATTCGTAAAAAGAAGAACTACGGTCATCTGATGATTTATAATTGATTAACTCTAGAATATTTTTAGGTAGAGATCCACCAGACCAATTAGTAAACAATTCATCATCGAAAATTTCCCCAGTTCGATAATCAACTCCTGCTTCAGCTCCGATCTTTTTAGCTTTATTTTGGCGTTTTTGTTCGACTGCCTGTCCAATACTATTAGCGACGATACCATTAAGCCTTAGCAAAAAAAGTTTATCTAAAGCGACTATCATATTAAGAATGCCTGGACTTTCAAGAAATTTTTTTAATTCAAGATCAGCCGGAGATGGCGTTAAGGGATTAATTATTTTATAAAGCTTTGTTAACATTTGCCTGTTTAATCGGGGAGGAAAATAATCATCTACCGGTGCTCGTTCCAACTCTTCATGCGGATTAGACATCAAATCATCGCTTAAGGCCGAGGCTAACTCTTTATCTAATTCTAGAGGATTACTGGAAAGAACTTCTTTGGCAACGGTTATAAAAGCCTGAGTTTTATTTCTGATATTTTTATACTGGTTTTTTGCCGGTTCACTTCCTCCAGCAAGCCAAGAGCTAATTGAATCCATTAAAGCTAAGTTTCCTTGAAAAGAGTAAAGAAGAGATAAAAAAAATATCGGCTCTGGATCATTGCCAAAGATTTGTTTTAATCTTTCTTTTCCTATTAATTCCTCTGGTTGCTTAAAAACACTGTCTAAAAATTCATGTAAATCTTCGGGAAAACTATCTCTAGATTTTAAATCAAAAGGATAAGGATAGATAGGATTAAAATATAGACTGTGTGTAACAGGAAATATTTCATCAATACTTATTGCTGTTTCTGATCTTTCTTTAGGTAAAGCACTTGTTATTTTATCAATTTCTTTTTGGAATGATGCTAGTCCGAAAGCCAATGGTTGGCGAATTTTAGTTGGTTGAAGAACATTGTTTATATGTGCTAACACTGGTGAAATATCTGAAGCCATTTCTTGTTTGCCTGTCATACCCTCAATTTTAGCAGAAAGAAGAGAGAAGAATAATTAAATGCTTATATTTATCCTGCCATTGGCATAGCGTCGAATAAGAGCATTAATTAAAGTCTGATAAGGAATTCCACTTTCAACCGCCTTATCTTGAATTTTTTTCAGGTCTTCTTTAGCTACTCTAATAGTGATTCTTTTATCTTTTTTTAACATATTTCTGGCATATGATGTAATTCTTTTTATTTCTTTTTTCTGATTTGGCACCTCGACAAACTCATCGTTTTCAATATCTTTAATTAACTGTTTTTCGTAATCATCTAATGGCTCAAAAGCTGATTTTTTTAGCTTCATATTATTTTGTTGAATTTTTAATTTTTATTAAATATTTTTTTGTATATTTCCTACTAGGATAAATAGTTTTTAAAAAAATATATTGTTCTTCCTCTATACAAGGAACGGCAAAAACATAATCTTTTATTAAAATAAGATAAATTTTTTGCTTTAAATATTGCTTTTTATTTGGATTATCAATAATTTTAATAAGCTTACCTTTATTAATTGCTTTAATAATATCCTTAAAACCTAAACCTCTTTTTTCTTTTAAGATTTTATCTTTATCTTCGTTAAATCTAAACTTTTTCATGTCGTTTTAATAATATACTAATATATGTACAATGTCAACAGATAATTATTTAATAATTATAAATCTTCATATCCTCAATTTTAGCAGGTTTTAGAAGGATTATTTTTTCCCCGTCTGTTTATCGACCTTGGCAAAAAAAACCAACATAAGCAAAAAAGCCACTAAAAGCAAGGCAAAAGGAAGCTGTTGGTTTTTAAAAAACGCATCAAAGTTAAACATACTTTTGTATTAGTTGCTGAAACTTAACTGCTAATAAGTATACAATAATTATCAAAAATAAATAAAACAATAAATTAATAAGACTTTTTAGAGTTATTAAGGTAAAAATCAAGGCGGCGCAAAGATCTGATAATATCGATTGAAAGGTAATGAGATGTGGTAAATATAATTTCATGATTTTACTTTAAACTATCTTCTTGTTTTTGTCAGTAGGTTATAGACTACAAAAGGGTAATTTTGGAGCGTTAGAGAAAGAAAAGAATAACAATATACCATCTTTCATCCATACCCTCAATTTTAGCATGGAAAAAACTATCTATTTTGAGATTTTACTAAAATCTTTGTCAAATGAAAGAACCGACGCTTCTTTACTAAGAGAATAATAATATAGATAAATGTCAAATAAATCAACATTGGTCAATTGATATTTTTCAATTATTGTAATAAGTAGTCCACGATTGGAAATTTTTAGATAGGGTGATTTTATCAGTTTTAAAAGAACATCAACAACCTCGTTTTTTGACAGGGAGTAAACTCCCCTAAGGACATAATCAATTTCAAACAAGACTTCAGGAATGAGGTTTAATTCTATTTCGCTATTTTTTGCTTTTTCAAAATAACTTCTTGCTTGGTTATAATATCTTTTATTATCTTTAAGCAAAAAACGTAAAATAACATTAGTATCAAGAAAATATTTTTTCATCTGATCATTTTTGAAATTATTTTTTCTTCTAACTCAATAATTTTGTCAATATTTTTTTGTTTTTTTGATTTGTCAATAAGCATTCCGCCAAGAGATAAAAGATCAACGATTGGTTCTATTAAAAGCTTTCTGTCTTCAATTTTTACTAAGGCTTTATTATATTGATCAAGAGACATAGCCCGACGCATTGAGGCGGGAATAGTAATTTGGCCTTGATCTGTAATTGTGACTATTTGTTGCATATGCATTAAATATACAGTTTTGCATTAAATTTGTCAAGATGCATTATTTTCTGATTTCCTACCCTCAATTTTAGCAGAAGAGAAGAATCTCTCAATTTATTTGAGACTCGCATTCGCGAGAGATGTTTCGCTATCGCTCAACATGACGCTCTAAATTATAATTAATTGCGTAAGTTCTGTAGATAAAAAACCTCAATCTAGGATGAGCTTTGACAAAGATGCGTTTTTCTGTCAAGAAGCGTGAACTCTTACAAACCAAAAGGTGGCGGAGGACTTAAACAAAAGCCGTTAAAAATTTATCTGCGCTTATTATCCTGACATCTTCTTTTAGACAATCTATTCCTGTTTTTTTTACTGCCTGATAAACAAAAGGTATTTTTAGTTTTTTTTGATAATAGCCAAGATAAGATTTTTCTTCTTCCAATTTGACCTCGACAGCAAACCAGGGTCGATCATCAACAGTAAAAAGAAAGTCCACTTCTCTGCCTTCTTTATCTCTAAGATAATAAAGCTTTGTTTTATGACCTAGACTGTCTTTTAAAAAATGAGCATACTTTAATAGATGGGCAGCAATCAGATTCTCAAACTTTACTCCTTCTTTTTCGATGACCGACCAATCCCAAAGATATAATTTTGACATTTTTTTTAATGATCTGATAGTTTTTCTGGCATAAGGATAGATCTGAAAATGAAAATAAAATAATTCGAGAATTCTTAAATAATTAACTAAGGTTTTATGAGCTATCTCCATATCTTCTCTTAAGTTATTTACAGACAACAGCGAACCAACTCTATCCGGAAGCAGCTCAACCAAGATCTGAACTGCGGAAAGATCCTCAATCGTCGTCAGACTTCTTATTTCTTCCTTTACCAACCTATCATTTTTTTCTATCTGCCACCTTCGCCAGTGAGTCTCATCGTGTTTTAACAATGGCTCGGGGAAAGGACCATATTTAATAAGTTTTTGCAAAACACTCTGGCCTTGGTCATTTTTTGAGAAATTAAGTTTATTAAATGGTTGATTCTTTGTTTTTATTCCTAAAAATTCGGCTAAACTAAAAGGGTGAAGGATATACTGATGGTATCTACCGACCAGTGAGTCACTGCTTTTTCTATAAATATCAAGTCGAGCGCTGCCAGTTAAAAGGATAGAATAATCATTTTTATGTTTATCAAATATTCCTTTAATATAATTTCGCCATTTTTTATATTTATGAAGTTCGTCGAAAATTAATAATTCAGTTTCCGTAGGCAGCTGAAATCTGATTATTTTTTTTCTATCTGGTTGATAGTCCCAGCTTAGATAAGAAAATGAAGAGAATGCGTTTTGACCAAGATATTTGGCTAAAGTAGTTTTTCCCACTTGACGTGGCCCGGCCACAAAGACCATCTTTTCTTTAAGGTCGTTAATAATATTATCAGATATATAGCGGTTTTTCATATGACTAATTTATACCATAGTATAAAATAATTGTCAACTTTTTTGACATATGGTAAAAATAGAAGTATATCACTCATACCCTCAATTTTCTTCAGGTTTTAGGGGGATTATTTTTTTAATGAAGGTGTTAAACTTTATTCTTTTTCAACCGTTCATAAATAAGAAAAAGTAAAAGGACAATAAGGGCAATCCCAAAAGCGATCTGAAACCGATTAAGATTTTCTGTGAGATCTAACATATGGTTTATTGACACTTTCTAAATCAACTGCCAACTTAAAACTAATAATAGCAAAAACTAAATTTACTGACAAGGTTAATTTATTTGTCGTCGTCATCAAGGTCAATATTAATCCTGCGGAAATATTGATTAACAATGAGGCTAAAGACTGAACATTGACTTTATTTTGTCTATAGACTATAACCTACAAATATCTTTCATTCATCAAGTTTTTTGACACGGCGGAGATACTTTTCCTCGCTTCTCGGAGAGGCAGCCAAAAAGGCATCAATGATTTTTTTTATTTCCTCAAGAGGCGTATAGTCGGCGGCTAAAGCCAGGACATTGACCAAATCGTTTTCCCTGATATGTTTGGCCTGGTTAGGATTCATCGCCAGTCCGCAGCGAACGCCTTTTAAGCGGTTGGCGGCCATGGAGACAGCACAGCCTGAGCCGCAGATAACAATACCCAGGTGGTTGTCTGGATTCTGAAGAACCGCCTGAGCCACCTTTTGACTAAAGTCAGTCGCGTCGTCCAAAAGATCAAGTTCATAGGGACCGAGGTCCTCAATGCGGATGTTTTTTTCATGAAGATATTCGAGAATAGCGTTTTTCAGCTCAAGACCCCGATGGTCAGCACCAATGAAGATGGTCATGATAAAATTATAACATGTTTTTCGACACTCACTGTCATCTTAATTTCCAAGTTTTCGCTGGTCGGGTAGAAGAGGTGATTGCTGAGGCAAAAAAAGCCGGAGTTAGTCATATAGTCGTTCCTGGAACAGATATTGAGACTTCAAAAAAAGCAGTGGAGATTGCGGAAAAGTATGATGGCGTGTATGCGGCCGTCGGGATTCATCCGCACCACGTTTATCAGATAAATCAGAAAAGATCGGCAGAATCAGAAAGAATCAGAAACCAGAAGAATTCAGATAGATCTGATATATCTGATTATTCTGGTTTATCTGAAATAGAAAAGCTGTTAATTAGTAATAAGGTCGTTGCCGTCGGAGAAGTCGGACTTGATAAACATGAATATAAAAAGACAGTTTATAACGTTCATAAAGTTTATAAAGTTCATAAAGAATTTATTGAGTTGCAGAAGGAGTTTTTTGTAGAACAGATTAAATTAGCGCATAAGTACAAGAAAGCCTTGATTATTCATAACCGTGAAGCCAAGAAGGAAATTTTAGAAATTCTAACTCATCACTCATCACTCATCACTTATCACTCTGTCTTCCATTGTTGCGAGCCGGATGAGAAGTTGTTGGAGTTTGCCAAAAAGCACAAGATGTTTATTGGAATAGATGGAGATATTAATTACAGAAAAGACAAACAGGAATTTATTAAAAAAATTCCTTTAGAGCTTTTAGTTTTAGAAACAGACTCACCGTATCTATCTCCGGAAAGAAAGTTTCCCAATGAACCAAAAAATATAAAAATTATTGCCGAGTTTATTGCTAAGTTGAAAAACACTTCGATTAAACGTTTAATTAAAGTGACAACGAAGAATGCTAGGAAGTTATTTTTTAACAATTAAGTCTCTTATTCTCTTCAGCGCTTCCTTTAGAGTTTCTATGGAGCTGGCAATTGAGATTCTGATTGAATAGGTGCCGTATGGTTTACCAGTTTCAGGATCTCTCATCCCGCCGCCAAATGACTCACCAGGTAAGACGCAGACATTTTTTTCTTTTAATAGTTTCTTAGCAAACTTTTCACCGGTGTATCCTGTTTTTAAGATATTAGGAAAGACATAGAAAGCACCGCCTGAGTTAGGACAAAAAATTCCCGGAATCGTATTTAAAGTTTTAACCACGTAGTCGCGTCTTTTTTTAAACTCGTTTTTCATTTCGTCAATATACTTAATGACCTGAGGATGATTAATAGTTTTCGCCAGTCCTAACTGTTCCGGAGTCGGTGGGCAGCTGAAACGGACATTGCTGATTTTTTTTACCGGGCCGTCAATAAAACTGGCTGGTCCAATAATATAACCAACTCTTATCCCAGGCAGACAGTTCCTTTTCCCTGGTCCATCAATAATCACGGTTCTTTTAGCCATGCCTGGAAAATCTAAAATTGAGAGAAATTTTTCCTCAAACACATGGCCGCGGTAGATTTCATCGGTAATAATCGTTAAATCAAACTTATTGGCCAAAAAAGCCAGTCTTTCTAATGATTGATAAGAGGCAACGCCTCCAGTAGGATTACTGGGTGAGAGAAGAAAGACAAACTTTGCCTTGATTTTTTTAATCTGTTTTTCCAGGTCAGAAACATCAATGTCATAGTTCTTTTTCTCAAGTAGTTTATAAGGCAGCCAAATTCCTCCAGCATCAGAAATACCACCGAGATGCCCCGGATAGTCATAACAGGGGACTAATACTCTATCTTTTTTATTAATTAAAGCACGACAGATAACGCAGATAGCCGCTTTTCCTCCGCCTGATGTAATGGCAATATTATCTTTACTGATCTTTGCTTTTTTGTAATAACGTTGGACTTCTTTGGCAACTTCTTTTCGAACCGGTTCCAGTCCCAAGGTTGAGCCATAGCCGGTTTTTCCTTCCAAATAGGCCTCGGCGATTGCCTGTCTGACTAACCGATGAGGAGGAAAGTCAGGCTGACCGATCTGAAGACGGAGTACTGGTTGACCACTTTCTTTTTCCTGGTTAATGGCATAGTCACCCCAGACAAAAGCGCCTTCGGCATAAAGGTAATCAAGCCCGCAAGCGTATTTCATATTATTAAATTAAACTAACAACTTTTTGAGCAATAAATTCGGCGATTAAGCCGAATGCCTTTAAAAGTTCCCATGGTTGGCCTGACTCACCAAAACGATCATTAACTCCAATCATAGCAAATTTAGGAGCATTTTTTAGGTTAGCCTCCATGATAGCGGCGCTGACTAAATTTCCAAAACCGCCTTTTTGGTGCTCTTCAGCCGTAACGATAATTTTTGTTTCTTTAGCCGTTTTTATAATGGCTTCTTTGTCAAGAGGTTTAATGGTGTGAATGTTGACAACTCTTGATTCGATTTTGAACTGTTCTTTTAAGATCCAAGCAGCCCGCATTGCCTCTGGTACCTCAGGACCACAGGCTAAAATGGCTACTTTCTCATTTTCATTTTTGTATTTTGAAGCAAGATAAACATCAAAAGCATCTTTAAAATTATCTTTTATTCCCCGGAAGCGATAAATATTAGCCTGTCCAAAAACAAACGGCGTCTTTTCATCAGTAACAATTGGAGTTGCTTCGCGGGCAAATCTTAAATATTTTGGACCTTTTATTTTAAATAAAAGATAGTCGGTAGCTTTTTTTGTCTCAATTGAGTCACAAGGGATAACGAAGTTCATATTGGGCAGACAGCCGACGCTAAAGATCTCCTCCAAAGATTGATGAGTGGCTCCATCAGCTCCAACTGATATTCCTCCATGAGCACCGCCAAAAAAAACATTCAACTCTCCATAACAGACCGAGGTTCTAATCTGGTCACTGTTTCTTTGGGAACAGAAAACGCCGTAGGTTGACATCACCGGAAGTTTTCCCTCTTTGGCCAGGCCAGCGGCCACCACGGTGGCATTTTGCTCCTGAATTCCCATGGAAAAAAATCTTGATTTTCTCTCAGGAAATTTTTTGTAAAAATCACTGATTTTTACCGAGTCGGAAATATCAAGACCTAGGCAAACCACTCGTTCGTCTTTACCATTTTCTGCCAAAGATTTACCAAAACCAAATCTGGTTGGTTCCATTACAACCTTCATTTTTTCAGCGATATTCCAGAAGTAATCTTTTTTAAACTTGGGGACTAATTTTTCCACGATTTTGTCAGCCTTTTTTTGGAAAGCAATCGCTTTTTCTTTGAGAGAAGCGAGATTGATTTTATCAGTGAGTTTTAACTCTTTTAAAGCAGTAGCTAACTGTTCGTCATCAGGAGCAACACCGTGCCATTTAGCTTGATTTTCCATAAAAGAGACACCTTTTCCTTTAATGGTTTTGGCAATGATGGCCACAGGTTTACCTATAACTTTCTTCGCTTTTTCCAAAGTTTTTACGATCACATCCATATTGTGTCCATCAATGACAAATATGGCAAAACCAAAGCTTTTAAGTTTTTTTTCTATTTCGCCAAGCTTCATCACCTCTTCGGTATTGCCATCAATCTGCAGATAGTTACGGTCAACAATGACAATTAAATTATCAAGGTGAAAGTTGGCCGCGCTCATGGCTGCTTCCCACATCGATCCTTCATCCCATTCACCGTCTCCAGTGATGGCATAAACTTTGTATTTTTTTTTATTTAATTTTCCGGCCAGGGCAAATCCGACGCTAATCCCAAGACCTTGACCCAAGGAACCGGTTGACATCTCCACTCCCGCTAGTTTTAACCAGTGAGGATGACCTTGGAAAGGGCTGCTAAATTTTCGCAAGGTGACTACTTCTTCAAGAGGATAATAACCTGATATGCCTAAGCCAACATAGAGAGCCGGAGCTTTATGACCAGCAGAAAATATAATCCGATCTCTGTCTTCCCAGTCAGGATTTTTGGGATCATGATTGCTGACTTTTAGATATAAAGCCGCGGTGATATCCATAATTGATAAGGTGCCGCCAGGGTGGCCGGACCGGGCGCAGTTTAAGGCGACGAGGCTCATTCCTCTCATGTAGTTGGCGGCTTTGATTAGTTCTTTGATAGAATAGGTTTTTCTAATTTTGCCAGTTTTACTGTTAATAATAGACATAAGATATTTGCATCTTAGAAATTACCAGAAAAATAATTAATTATCAAGAGATGATTTTTAAAAATTTACTTCTGAATTTTTTTTTAGAGAAAAATTCACTTCGTTTTTTTGCTAGTTGACCAACTTTATTTCTTATATTTTTATTAAAATATATTTCTCCGATTTTATCGGCAAGGTCATAAGGATTTTTTGGGTCGCAAAATAAAGCATTTCCATCAGAAATTTCTTTTAAAACAGGAATGTCAGAAAGAACGCTGAGGCATCCTTGAGAAGCAGCTTCAAGGAAAGAAAACCCAAATCCTTCGTCGCGTGAAGCTAGGATGTTTAGCCTAGCTTGTTGATAAAGTTTTAACAGGTCAGAGTCGGGTAAAAATCCGGCAAAAATGAACCGACGATCGTTTTTTGTTAATTCAAAAAATTCTTTTAGTTCGCGTTGCCAAGGATGATTTGCTCGCGGTAGATTCTGTCGCTCGTGATACTTCTCTTCTGCGAGGCTCTGCCGATTATCTCGGCAATCCGCTTCTCGAAGAGTCTCTTCACTCGCTACATCTACCGCTTCGTTAAAAACTTTTCCCACAAATATACAGGTAACATTAATAATTTTTATTGCTCGAGCGAGATTAACCAGATTCTTATTCCAGGTGGCGTCACCAACATACATACAGTAAGCACCAAGGTCCAAATTCCAAGACCCAAACAATTTAAAAGCTCCAAATTCTAAACGTTTGGAATTTTGTTTTTGAAATTTAGGATTTATTTGTGATTTGAGATTTAGAATTTGGGATTTTTCCGTAAATAATTTCGGTAAACAGGGGTAGATGACTTTTATCTTATAACTTTTAACTTGCAACTTTTCCATAATATCTCTTTTTGAGGCTTCAGAATCAGTAATTATCAGGTCGTAATTTTTCAAAGCAAGTTTGTTTAAAAAAATATTTATGTTTCCACGGACTCCAGCGGGGAAATGAGTAGGATATTTTAAAGGAATCAAATCATGGATGATTGCGATCTGTTTTTGGGTAATCCTTTTTAAAGTTAGAGGGGTTGTTAGAAAATTATAAAAGGGGTTGACAAAAACAGAATCTGCAGAAATCCGTTTTAAAGAATCCGTGAAAATCGTATTTTTAGGAAAGTTTTCTTTTAAAATCTGGAGATAGCGGCCGACGCCGCGGACAGAACTTAGTTTATCGGATGCAGTTGGATCATAGACAAAGACTTTTTTCATAGATTTCTGAGATATAAATTAACATAGAAAATCAAATCTTTTTGAAGATTATTTTTCACCCAGACTTTTTGTTTCTCGTCCAAAAGCTCGCCCATGCCTTGAAGAAGTTTGTTTTTAGCAATAGATTTAGTTTTTTTTATGGCAAGTTTGAGTCCCTGTTTAAGAGAAAAACCAATCTGGGCTTTAAAAACTGGTTCATTTAAAGGAAATTCATTTTTCAAAAAAAACCAGATATATGAAATTTTTATACTTACAGTTTATATTGTAAACTATTGGCTCTAAATTTGTCAAGAGGAAGCAGTTATTTTATTTCCTCAAACTCTCCGTCAAGATGAAGATAATAAAGATCGACTTTGAGATCAGGGTATTTTTTGTTGATTAATTTTTCGGCTTTCTTCAAATCTTTAGCATGGCGGTCGTGGGTAGATTCTTTTCCGTAAGCACCGCAGTCTTCGTGATGAATCAATATCACCTGTTTTATATGATGGAGTCGGACTGAGATATCAAGTTGATTCATAATTATATCTAGGTTTTTTGTTGATCCGGCAAAACCAACATAGTCGTAGGTTTTATTTTTAAATTTTTTTGTCAACCAGTTTTGAATATATTTTTGAAAGCGAAAATCAATGCAGGCAACTATTAAAGCATCGCAGATATGGGTGGACATAGAAATAAATATTATATTATTTATTGCACTTTGTAAAGATATCTTTTACAATTAGCACAATATGATTTTAGGACCGAAGAAATTATTGCAGTTAGTTAAGGAAAAAAAACTAGTTGAGGGATTAGCAAGGAGAGAATTAACTTCTCCTGAAGGGGCGGGGTTTGATCTCCGTTTGGGTGAAGTCTATGAAATATCAGGAAGAGCATTTCTTGGTGTTACTCATAGAGAAACAGCGAAAATAAAGTTAAAAGTTAAAAGTGAAAAGTTAAAAGTTAATAAAATCATTATTAAACCTGGAGAATTTTATTTAGTGACAACAATAGAAAAATTTAACCTGCCTTTAAATATTACCGTAAATATTAAACCAAGAACAACGACATTCAGAAGCGGCTTATTCCTTCGCACGGGAAATGTAGCTCCGGGGTATCAGGGTAAATTAACTTTTGCTTTAAAAAATGAAGGGCCGATTCCTGTCACTTTAGAAATGGGTTGCCGGATCGCCCATGCCCAGTTTTATCAGGTTGATGGAGGAGGAACGCAGTATAAAGGACAGTGGCAGGGAGGCCGCATCACGACTAAAAATCGTGAGCGGCAAATTTAATGTCAAAATAATCAAATAAAGAAATAATTAAATAAATGATTGAATAATAAAATAAACAAATAAATAAATGTCATTTAATCATTTTGTTTTTCAATGAAACTTAGCACTTTTGCTCAGGCTGAACAATTCCTTGCTCTTTATATTCCCAAAAATTCTCAGCAAAAGTTTTCCGGAGAGTTAGGATTAAAAAGAACTAAATACTTTCTTCATCTTCTAGGCGATCCGCAAAATAAGTTGAAAGTAGTTCATATTGCCGGAACTTCAGGAAAAGGATCAACCTGTTATCTAATTAGTTCTCTTTTATATGCCCATGGCTTTAAGGTTGGTTTTCATCAATCTCCTCATTTAACAGACGTGAGGGAACGGTTTCAAATTAACAATAAGATTATTAGTAAAAAAGAGTTTATTTTTTATTTAAAAAAAATCATTCCGATAATTAATACTGTCGGGCAGACTTCTTATGGGTCGCTGACCTATTTTGAAATTTTGATTGGGTTGGCTTTTGTCATTTTTTTTGAAAAAAAAGTCGATTATGCTGTCATTGAAACCGGAATGGGCGGTTGGTATGACGGAACAAATGTTGTTGATAGAAGAGATAAAGTAACCGTATTAACGAAGATAGGCTATGACCACATGGAAATTTTGGGTAAGACTTTGCCGGAAATTGCTTTTCAAAAAGCAATGATTATTAATAACAATAGCCAGGTGATTTCTATCTATCAACAACCTTCGGCTAAAAAGATTATTCAACAGGTGGCAGAAAAAAAACAGGCAAAGGTTTTTTTTGTCGGGAAAAACAATCGGTTTAGTTTTAAATTAAATTTAATCGGTGACTATCAAAGAGAAAATGCTGGTTTAGCGTTGGCAGCGGTTAATTTTTTAGGTCAGAGAGACGAATTTATAATCCTTCAAGAAAACGTTAAAAAAGTTTTTGAAAAAGCTCATTTTCCCGGACGGTTTGATATAAGAAAGATAAAAGGAAAAACCGTTGTTTTTGACGGCGCTCATAACCCGCAAAAAATGGAAGCGTTTACAAATGCTCTTAAAGAAAAATATCCAAAAAGGAAATTCCATTTTTTAATCGCTTTCAAAAAAGGTAAGGACTATCAAAGCATGCTTCGCCACCTCGTTCCTCTTGCTTCAAAAATCACTATTACCAGTTTTTTTGTTGATAGCCAGGAATTAATTCAACTTTCAGAAAATCCAGAGGCGATTAGAGAAAGTTTAGAAAAAATGCGTTTTAGAAATTATCGAATTATTAACCAACCAGAAAAGGCTTTTAAATTAGCTCTGGAAATGAAAAAGGAAATAGTTGTTATTACCGGATCGTTGTATTTGCTGGGAGAAATATACAGGTTGATAAAAAAGCAGAAAAATGTCAAAATAAGCAAATAAAGAAATAAATGTTTAAATGATTAAATACATTTAATTCATTTTTTCATTTATTTAATCATTATGAACTTAGGCGAACAACAATATTTAGATCTCCTAAAGGATATCCTGAAAAACGGCGTTAAGAAAATCGATCGGGGAACAGGGGACGTTTCCTATTCTGTCTTTGGCAGGCAGTTGAGATTTGATTTGAGTCAGGAATTTCCTCTTTTAACGACGAAAAAAGTCTATTGGAAAGGAGTCTTACATGAACTTTATTGGTTTTTGTCAGGACAGTCGAACATAAAATATTTAGTTGATAACAATGTCCATATCTGGGACGACTATCCGTACAGGAGATACAAAATAACAAATCACAAATCACAAATGACAAAAGAAGAATTTATTGAAAGGATTAAAACTAGTGGAAAGTTTGCGGAAAAGTGGGGGAATTTACCCCGCATTTACGGAGAGCTTTGGAGACGTTGGCCCACCTCCGCTAAAGCTACGGTGGGCAAGCCTACCCGTACTATAGATCAATTAAGTTGGGCGATCAATGAAGTAATTCAGGACCCGGCTTGCCACAATGCGATTATTACTTCCTGGAATCCAGAGTATTTATATACGATGGCAGAATATAAAGACACCTCGCATTTTCCCATCTGTCACAACATGTATCAGTTAAATGTCAACGACGGAAAACTTTCCCTACAGCTTTACCAACGAAGCGCCGATATTTTTTTGGGAGTGCCTTTTAATATCGCCAGTTATGCTTTATTAGCATTAATCATTGCGAAAGTTGCCGGATATCAAACAGGTGATTTTATCCATACTTTCGGCGACGTCCATATTTATAAAATTCATCTTGAACAGGTAAAAGAACAGTTAAAAAGAAAACCTTTACCTTTTCCCAAAGTCAGTTTTAATCACGATTTCAAGACGATAGATAGTTTTAAGCCAGAATATGTCGTCTTGGAAAATTACCAATCGTATCCAGCGATTAGGGCGCCATTAAGCGTTACCGGAGGATATTTTGGAAAGAACAAAAACATATTTGAAATTAAATAATTCAACAAGATAAATTACAAATGACAAATAACAAATCCACAAATCAAATTCAAATTACCAATGATAAATATTTAAACATTTGTAATTATGATTAATATTATTGCTGCTATTGGGAAAAATCGGGAGCTGGGAAAAGATAATAAACTTCTTTGGCACATTCCCGAGGACTTCAAAAGATTTAAGAAAATCACCGAAGGACAGGTGGTTATTATGGGAAGAAAGACGTTTGAATCTCTCGGACGGCCATTGCCAAATAGGATTAATATTGTTGTGACAAGAAATCGTGCCTGGACACCCTTAGGGTGTCTAGCCTCAAACTCAATAGAAGAAGCTATAGAAAAAGCAAAAAGAAACCTGCCTGCTGGCAGGCAGATCTTTATCATTGGTGGAGGAGAAATTTATAGACAGGGAATGAAGTACGCGGATAAACTCTATCTAACTTTGGTTGATAAAGATTATCCGGACGCTGATGCTTTTTTTCCTGACTATTCAGAGTTTAAAAAAAAAGTTTTTGAAGAAAAACACCAGGACAAAAATTATTCTTATAAATTTGTTGAATTAATCAAGTAAATTTTGTTATACTGTTTTTAGATCGTTAATAATTAATTAAATATCTATGGCAAAATCAGAGGTAAAAAATACTGACTGGCAGTCAACTTTGGCAAAACTCGAGACGATTCTCGAGGATTTTTTCGTTAAAAAATTACCGGGATTACCGGATAGTCTCAAGGAGTTTATTGTGAAAATTTCTCCTTGGCTTAGTTTGATATTCCTTATTCTGTCGCTACCAGCAATTTTATTTACTTTAGGGTTTGGCACCCTTTTGAGCCCTTTCGCATTTTTAGGGGGAATCAAGATGGGAATGAGTTTTGGTCTGGGATTAGTTTTTACCGCGATTACCGTCGTTATGGAGGCGTTGGCAATTCCGGGACTTTTTAAAAGAGCGATGACCGGTTGGCGCTGGCTTTACTGGGCGGCACTAGTCTCCGGAGTCCAGAGTATAGTGAGCTTTAATCTGGGAGGTCTCATCATCGGAACAGGAATTTCTTTGTATTTTTTGTTTCAGATTAAAAGCTACTACAAATAAACTTTTCTTAATTTTTTATGTCCAGAGTTTCCCAAGCAAGAACAGGCTATTTAAATCGTGATCTTATGGCGATTAGCCGCGCTCATGAAAAAGAACGAATTCATCGCTCCATCCATCATAAAGAAGACCATCAGACCTCTTTCAATCTTCCGGAAATTATTTTAGGTGGGCAAGATGGAATAGTTAATGTCCTGGGTGTGATTTTAGGGGTTGCCGCGGCCACGGTTTCTTCAAAGATCGTTCTCGTCGCCGGTTTAGCAGCCACTTTTGCCGAGTCGGTGTCAATGGCGGCGGTCGCCTATACCTCAAAAATAGCTGAGGCCGATTATTATCAGTCAGAGTTGGAGCGGGAAAGGTATGAGATTGAAAAGTTTCCTCAAGGTGAGCGGGAAGAGATTAAAGCCCTTTATGAAAACTACGGATTTAAAGGAAAGGTCCTAAATGAGATTATTGAAAGAATTACCGCTGATAAAAATACCTGGTTGCGAGTGATGATGGAGCAGGAGCTGAAGCTAGGAAAAGTTGACCGAAAAGAGGCAATGCCAACGGCGATTATTGTTGGTTTTTCCGCTTTAGTTGGTTCGTTTATTCCCCTTTTGCCGTTTTTCTTTTTAACAATAAAAACAGCGATGGTTCTGTCTTTAGTCCTGTCTTCTCTTACCCTATTTTTCGTCGGCTTTTACAAAGCGAAGATGACATTGGGTCGGCAGTTTTTCAAACAGGCGTTGGAGATGATGCTCATTGGTATGCTTTCCGCCGGAGTTGGATATTTGGTCGGTTCCTTCTTTAAAGTTTAAAAAACTTGATATAATAAAAACTTTCGCTATGGTACTTAATTACCAAGAATCACTAATACACTCAATTAAAGAATTATCACCGCAGATCTTGCTTGCAAGTAACAGGTCAGAATTAGCGCTTCAAAATATTTCAAGATGGCAGTAAGCAAAAAGAAGGCCGAGCGAGTTAACTCTAGTAATTTTATGCAGCGACGCCAGACTTCAGTCTACTTTAATGTTTGACGATCTAGCGATTGCTTCAATCTCAACAATCGCTGCCAGTGGTGAAACCGAGCCTTTTAAATATCTATTAAATCATCCTTCAATCGGTCGAGCAGTTGTTCTTGGTCATTATGACGGAGACGAAGTTAATAAAATACCTGTTTCAGGCTGTGGCGGATTACATGGAAAAAACCAACAGTTAAAAACCAGTAGAACCTTGTTCCCCGAGATTGAAGCGGATGATTTAGACGAATTTATTAGTCAGATTGAACACACTGATGTTTTTTTACAGACTCATCTAATTGCCCAAAAAGTAGCTCAATTAAGAAAAGATCCATTGCCAATAATAGCGGCAGCCCAGATTAAATATCCACTTCAAGAAGCAATCAAGCATTTACAAGAAGGGGATTTTTCTGACACAAAAACTTTAATAATTGAAACCCCAAACATTGTCATCTCTCAACAAATAGCCGGCTATCTAGCATCGTTGAAGTTAGTAAAAGAATGGATAGAGAAAAAAGGCGGACCAATTATTATTGGTGAAGTTAAATCAGGTCATACAACAGATAATATCTATACGCACAAAGCTCTTACATATTAAAACACCTTATACGCTTTATTAAATGTTTCAAAGTCAACTTCTTTTTTTCCTTCTAATTGAACAGATAAGAGTTTTAAAGTTATAAAGTTTTTAAAGTTATAAAGTTTCATATCGGTTATCTTGAGGCGTTTGCCGTTGGGGAGAATGGTCCAGAGGCCAGGCCAAGGATATAATCCCCGAAATAAATTAAAAATCTTTTCGGGGGAATTTTCAATTTTCAATTTCCAATTTTCAAAGGGGATAAAGCCGTCTTCTTTTTTTAGCTTTTTAGTATATGTTACTTGTTGGTGATTTTGTTCTATTAAGGGTTCGATACCGAAATTTTTTAACTCCAAGGGCGTGCTCGCTCCGCTGCGCACCTCCCAAGTCGCAAAAAATTTGGCATCTTCACCTATCAACTTTTTAAACATCTCAAAAGCCAAATCTGTCAGCTTGACTTCCAAATCCGGCCGTTTGTCAGTCGCTAAAATTTCATATTTTTCCTGAGCAATTATTGGCCCGTGGTCAATCTTTTCATCCATTTTTATAATTGTTACGCCGGTCGTTTTATCTCCGTTAATTAAGGCAGTGGCCATTGGCGAAGCTCCCCGGTACTTAGGAAGAAGAGAAGGATGGATGCACCAGAAGCCGTATTTGGGAAGAGCGAGAAGGTCTTTAGGGATAATAGCACCGTAAGCGTAAACAAGAGCAAAATCAATGTTTTTTAAAGCATCAAGTTCCAAATCCCAAGCTCCAAATAAATCCGAATTTCCAAATTCCAAACGTTTAGGATTTTTTATTTGAGACTTATTATTTATTTGTGATTTGAGATTTAGGATTTGGAATTTTACTTTTATTTCATATCTTTGTGCTACGGTTTTTACCAGTGTTGGCGTCAGGATTTGCTTCCGTCCCACCTTCCGGTCAGGCTGGGTGACGACGAACTTCACTTCGATTAAACGTTTAATCGAAGTGTCAGTTACTAGCTTTTCTAAAAAATCAGCGGAAAAATCCGACGAGCCGAAATAAGCAATATTAAAGTATTTCATTTTTCCATAACCATTTTCAATTTTCTAACAACCACTTTCCAATTACAAGTATATCATTTTTCCTAATTTTATCTCATAGTATTGACTTAACCTGTTTTTTATGATAGTATATTCAGCATGAAGCTAATAAAAATGTATACTCTAGCATAGATAGCTTAGAAAAGAAGAAATCGTTTAATACTAGTCTAGAAGCTCTTAGAAGGTTATTTTGTCAAGCCTGCCCTTTATTGGTTGGTGAAAGAGTTCAAGAATGGACACATATGGCCAGAACCTAACTTCTTTTTATCAATTATTTAGATCCCTCGACGGAGTTTATCCTGAGCGAAGTCGAAGGACTCAGGATGACAGAAGGAAGTACAAAGAAAATCTCCGGAGTTTTGGAAGATTCTTTAACTTCAAGGCCCGCAGGATAGGTAAACTTCAGGCCCCATTTGCGGCTTTTGTATTCTTGGTAGGTGATCGGTGTTGGCGTCGGCGGTCGAGGAGTAGGGGTGATAGATAGAACAAAGTCAACTACTTTATTAGTTTTTTCCACTTTTTGTCCATAGCGGACGCCGAGGATGAAGCTGAGAACAACAAATAACAGAGCAACAAAGACAATGGACTTGGGTTTCATAGAAAGATTATAACAAAAATCATTTGACTTTTTATTTTTAAAAAACTATAAATAAAATATTATGAAAAGAAAATTCTTCCTTTTGTATATTTTTCTGATTTTGTTAACAATGGTCTTTGTTTTTAAGCCAAACGTTTTTGCGGAAACATCCCCTTCCGATTTACAAGAGGATGTTATAGTAGAATGCATTACTTTTACTCCTACGAATGGATTTGGAAGATATCCCCGACCGGTTGAACCCGGTACTTTTACCGGGACATGTTCGGCAAAAACGAGATGTGATATTGTTACGTGTTTGCCGAGTGTTGGCTGTGTGCCTAACACCGGATTTGTACAATTGGATTCAGGAAATAATTTTTTCAGCCCGGGAGTAATAAATGAACCAGGTCAACTGGTAAATGTCCAAGATCATACCGGATACTATATATACGCCGCTCATACACCTGAGCCATTAGGAGCTGGAGCTGAAGGAGAAAATGCCACTCAGCAACAGGCTGAGTTACCCTTGATTATTTCTGGAAGTGTAGAAGATTGCGAACAAATTTATTGGGATCCGTACGGACGGGTTTTTGATTCAGTTTCTCTTGAGCCCTTTGGGAAAGGCGAAGCAGTAGTGACTTTATTGGATGAAAATGGTAATCCATCTTCAAATACTTTCACTAATAATGTTTTAATAGATGAGATGGGGAAATATAATATTTTAATAAATAAAGATGGCAGATATAAATTAAAGGTGACTCCTAAAACTAACCATAAATTTACCGCGGCTGAACCAGATATAAGATATAAAGACCTATACGATTTTATTTATAAACTTGGCGATCCGGCTTTTGCTGAAACAGCCCAAAGCCCTAAACGAGTTGATGTTGTTTTAGAGCCGATAGGCGCTCCATATTCCCGAAGTCCAGATTACATAAGCCGTGAATATATAGATGTTTTGTTTAAAGGGGAGTTATATACAAAAATAGCTTTAAGAACAGTTCACCCCAAAACTATTGTTAAAGTAATGGTTGACGGAGTTGAGTTAACCGAAGATGGAGCGGGGCGTGCTCTTCCTAAGACCTCAGATAAAGAAGGTTATTGGTTGGTTTTAATTAAAAAAGAAGTTTTTTCCCAGACAGGATTTAGTATTGAGTTGATAAAAAATCCCCAATACTACCCTCTGGCAAAAAACAATAATTATTTTAGTCAACTAATAGATAAACTAGCCTCATTATTTTTTAAAAAAGTCTCCGCTCAACAGTCAATAAAAATAGATAGCGGCTCTTCAACAGATAATAAAAAAACAATAATAAAGTTTGAACCAATATTAGAATATATTGAAGGGTTTTCATATGACAATAACAATAAAATTATTCCTAGAGCAAAGGTCAATATAAAATTAAAGATGAACGATAAGATATACTCTTCAACAACTACTGATGACTCAGGTTTTTTTACTATGTATCCTAAAAATTTACCACCTTATGAATTTTATTTGGAAATTATAAATCCGGAAACTAAGAAGGTAGCGGTACAAACAACCGGCGAATTTGTGAAAAAAAATCAAGCCTATCTTGACTCAGAGAAAATAAACTTGATACAGGCAACTAAACAAGATCAAAAAATTATTAATCCTACTATAGGAGAGTTGAATAACATAGTTAATAACAATAATCAGCCAACAAATCAGCCAACAACTTCAACTTCGACTAAAACTGCGTTCAATCCAACCATCTTGATAATCATATCTGTGATAGCTTTATTGGTTATCGTTGCTTTGGGACTGGTTTTATATATCAAGAAATCTCAGGGGTTGACAAAACCATATTAAGCATATATACTAACAATCAGGTCCTCCTCATGAGGCAACACTTTAATAACTTTTTCTTTACGAGATCTATAAACTAGGGTAACCCCGCTCAGCGGGGTATCAAATGTCTTTCCGAAAACCCTTGGGTTTCCGGAAGCATTCACCCATTTCTTTCAAAGGAAAAAGTTTTTTCGTCCCTCATCCTGGAGGATCCTTATTTCCAAAAAAAACTTCATGAAAAAACTTTCCGAAACTAAAAAGACAGCTACGGTTGACGCTCCGATTGATGTTTCATCTTTTATTGAAAAGATTGAAGAAAAGCCGATTATCCCCGCCCCGCTCAGCGGGGCTACGGCGGGCAAGCCTGCTAAAGAAGTTGGGGCGATTAGGGCGATTGGGACAAATAAAGAGGTGCCTCTTGAAGAAAGGCTCAAGGAAGATCTAAAAATAAGCTATCCGGCTAAAGGAATTTTAGATATTACCTTTGGCGGCTATGGTTTTTTAAGACACGACTATGTTTTAAATCCTGATACTGATATCTATGTTTCTACCTCTCAGATCCGTCGTTTTTGGTTAAGACGAGGTGATGAGGTAGAGGGTTTAGCGCGGCCACCTAAAGAAGGAGAAAGATTTCATTCCCTGCTTTTAATCAAAAAGATAAACGGAGTGGAAATGACTGAAGAACAGTCTTCAAAAAGAAAGAATTTTGACCAGCTAACCTCGCTTCATCCCAATAAACAGATTAGACTGGAAACTGATAAAGATATCTTGTCAACAAGAATTATTGATCTAATCGCACCAATTGGTTTTGGTCAGCGGGCTCTCATTGTTTCCCAGCCAAAAGCCGGCAAAACAACCTTTTTAAAGGAGTTTGCCGAGGCAATTGCCAAAAACTATCCTAAGGTTTATTTAATGGCGATTTTGATTGGCGAGCGGCCTGAAGAGGTGACCGAGATTAAAAGATTTATCAAAGGCGAAGTGGCTGCCTCTAACTTTGACGAGTCGTCCAGACAACAGGTAAAGGTGGCTAATTTAGCATTAGATCGGGCAAGAAGATTAGTTGAAGTGGGTCACGATGTAATTATCCTTTTAGACTCAGTCACTCGGTTAGCTCGGGCATTAAACCTTTCAGTTGGGTCTAATGGTCGGGGAGTGGGAAGAAGTCTGTCTGGTGGATTTGATCCCTCAGCCTTGTATCCAGCTAAGAAGTTTTTAGGCGCAGCGAGAAACTGTGAAGAAGGCGGCAGTTTGACGATCATTGGTACGGCACTGGTTGGAACTGAATCACGGATGGATGATCTGATCTATGAAGAGCTAAAAGGAACTGGTAATCTAGAGATCCATCTTGACCGCTCATTAGCTGACAAAAGAATCTATCCAGCCATAGATGCAGAAAAATCCGGGACCAGACATGAAGAACTATTATTTAATAAAGAGACTTTAAACAAAGTCAATACTTTACGAAGAATGTTGAGTCTGCTTCAAGGAGAGGAAAAACTGACGCTATTAATTGAAAAGCTGTCAAAAACGAAAGATAACAAAGAGTTTCTGGAATCACTGAGTAAAGGCGGATGATCTATTTTAAGTATAGATTGATATAGATTTTTAATCTACTTTAAGAAAATTTTCAATTTGAAATTTGAATTTTTCAATGAAATCTAAATTTTTTAATTATTTAATTTTTAAACATTGATAGTTCAATGAAAATTGAAAATTGAAAACTGAAAATTAACTTCCGCTTGACAATAGCCCATTATATACTCTATACTACTAGGGAGTATGGTAAGAAATATCAAATATTAAATATCAAATATCAAAAATGGAAGATACAAAGAAAAGGGTTAATCGAATCATCGGTCAGTTGCGAGGGATAGAGAAGATGCTCAATAATAAACGCGAATGCTCTGATGTCCTTCAGCAGGTTTCCGCGGTTAAAAAAGCGATTGACGGACTATCCAAGGAAATAGTAATATCTGATATCTGTAGGATTATTCCGGAACAGGATAGCAGGAAGATAGAGAGAATGGTGGAAAGAGCGATTAATCTTTAGAATTCTAAATTCTAAATTACAAATCACAAATCACAAATAAATCCCAAATACTAAATTACAAGCACTAAACTGTTTAGAATTTGAGATTTTTAATTTGTTTGGAACTTGAGATTTAGTATTTAGAATTTTTAAATATGAGTGAGAAGGTAATTATAATCGGTGGTGGCCCGGCTGGGTTGTCAGCCGCGATTTATTTGGCGCGGGCAGGATTAAAGCCTCTCGTTTTTACTGGTTCTGCCCCTGGTGGTCAGCTGACTTTAACATCGGAAATCGAAAACTATCCTGGGTTTGAGTCGATTTCGGGCGCGGAGCTGGTGCAAAAGATGAGGAAACAGGCGGAGAAATTTGGAGCGAGGATAGTTGATGAGAACGTAGTCAAAGTTAATTTCAATAAATCCGAAATCCGAAATACGAAGCACGAAACAAATTCTAATGTTTTAGATTTAAAAAATTTTAAATTAGATATTGTTTCGAATTTCGAGATTCGTGCTTCGAAATTATTTTTAGCAAAATCGGTCATCATCGCTACCGGCGCTAGGGCTTTATGGCTTGGTTTAGAATCAGAGCAGCGGTTACGGGGTAAAGGTGTTTCTGCCTGTGCCACCTGTGATGGTTTTTTCTTTAGGGATAGGGTGGTTGGGGTGGTTGGGGGAGGAGATACAGCACTGGAAGAAGCTTTGACCTTGACAAAGTTCGCTAAAAAAGTATATATTATTCATCGACGGAGAGAGTTTCGCGGCTCAAAGATTATGCAGGAGAGAGTGTTTAAGAATAAGAAGATAGAAATTATCTGGAACGCGGCCGTCGAGGAGATAATGGGAGAAAACAAGGTCACAGGCATAAAGATTAAATCTAAAATCCTAAATCCCAAATCACAAATAAATAATAAATCTCAAACTCAAAATTTTAAACGTTTAAGATTTGGGACTTCTAATTTATTTGGAACTTGTAATTTAGAATTTAGAGTTTTGCCAGTTGATGGCGTTTTTATTGCCATTGGCCATAAGCCAGACACGGATTTGTTCAAAGGGCAGGTAGAATTGGATGAGAAAGAATACGTAAAAATTATTGAAAGAAGGGGAACGTCCGTTCCCGGAGTTTTTGTTGCTGGTGATTGTGCTGATCCATATTACAGACAGGCAATAACGTCGGCAGGGACTGGGGTTGAGGCGGCTTTAGAAGTTGAACGTTATTTAGAAAACACAAAATAATGTAGGGGTTTCATTCATGAAACCCTATACAAAAAAATAAAACCATCATGTGGGTTTGATAAATCAAACCCCTACGTTGGTATTGAATATATTATTAATTTTTTCAAAAAACATGGACAATCCAGGAAAAAAAATGCTTGAGTCGGCCCAAGCTTTGATTCGAAAAACAGCCGAAAAGATGAAGTTAGACGAAGAGACGATAAAAAGATTAATTGAACCGGAGATGATTAATGAGTTTGCTTTTCCAGTGACGATGGACAGTGGCAAGAAAAAAGTTTTTAAAGGGTGGCGAATTCAGCATAATAGCGTTCTTGGACCTTATAAGGGCGGAATTCGCTTTCATCCGGAAACAGTGCGCGAGGAAGTCCAGGCACTAGCCACTTTAATGTCTATAAAATGCGCGGTGGCCGGCCTGCCTTATGGTGGCAGTAAAGGCGGAATCGCGGTTGATCCGAAAAAGCTGTCAAAAACAGAGTTAGAAAGGTTATCCAAGGCATTTGCGGCACGGATCGTCTATGTGATTGGTGAGAATGTCGATGTGCCGGCGCCTGACGTCAATACGACACCGCAAATTATGGCCTGGATGCTTGATGAGTATCAAAAGATCAAAGGTTATAAATCTCCGGCGACCTTTACTGGTAAACCGATTTCAATGGGTGGAAGCTTGGGGCGAACTGAGGCGACGGGGCGAGGCGGGTTGTTTGTTTTGCAGGCGTTATTGGAAAAGGCTCGATACCGTCCCGCTGAGCGGGAGGTTTCTTCGCCTTCTAATAAATTAACAGTAGCCGTTCAAGGTTTCGGAAATGTTGGCTATTATTTTTCCAAATTAGCTCATGAGGCTGGTTTTAAAATTGTTGCCGTCTCTGATTCACGAGGCGGTATTTATGATAAAGAGGGACTGGATCCAGTAAAGGTGATGGAGTATAAAAAGAAAAAAGGAGCCGTGTCCGGGTATTCCGGCAAGAAAGTGACTAATGAAGAACTATTAATTTTACCAGTTGACATACTGGTTCCGGCTGCCCTTGAAAACGTTATTGATGAAAAAAATTGTACCAAGGTTAAAGCGAAAATAATTCTTGAGATGGCTAACGGTCCTTTGACTGAAGAGGCATATCTATATTTAAGCAAAAAGGGCGTTGTTATCATTCCTGATGTCTTAGCTAACTCTGGAGGTGTCACCGTCTCTTATCTTGAATGGGTTCAAAATAGGATGGGATATTACTGGAGTGAAAAAGAGGTCAACGACAAATTAAAAATCATGATGGAAAAAGCCTTCAATGATATTTGGAAAAAATCCGCCAGCCGACGGATACCTTTGAAGCAGGCAGCTTTTGAAGTCGCCATCGAGAGAATTACGTCGGCAATGGTTTAAGAAGAAGAGGTTTGCTATAATAGAAAGACTGGATATGGAAGATTTGAAACTGTTTTTAGAGTTTGGTAAAAGCTATTTTGTTACCAAGATTGTGGCGGCAGGAAGAAATTTTGAAGCGGGAAAAGACATCATTGTTGCTTTTTTGACTATTAAACGTGGTCGTTATTCTTCCTCGTTTCTAAACACCTCTTTTTTTCTCATTGTTCTTGCCGCTTTAGTGGCCGGGCCGACGATCGCGGAAAATTCTCCCTTTTTTAAAGGATTAGATGAGTCCTCCTCCCAAGCCAGTCTGGTTTCTTATAATCCTTACCAGGGAAGCCTGGGAACGACCGTTTCTGTTAAACCCCAGATTGTTGATTATCAAGTTTTAGGTGGTGATACTTTGGCTTCCATAGCAAAAAAATTCAATATTTCCGTGGACAGCATCAAGTGGTCTAATGACCTAAAAAACGATCTGATTAAACCAGGACAGACGTTAAAGATTCCGCCGGAAGATGGTGTGGTTTATAAAGTAGTATCAGGAAATACGGTTTACTCAATTGCGAAAAAATATAATGTTGACGCCCAGAACATTGTCAACTTTCCCATGAATGATTTTAGCGACCTAGACACGTTTGCACTAACTATTGGTCAATACCTATTTGTTCCGGGCGGCGTCGTTGTGCCAGAAAAAGCCGCGCCGAGATTTTTCGCCAGTATTCAAGCTGGCGTCCGCGGATCATCAAACTTTATCTGGCCAACGTCGGGGATTATTACTCAGTACCCAGTTTGGTACCATATGGCTTTAGATATTGCTAATTCGAGTGGGCCGGCGGTCATTGCCGCTGACTCAGGAACAGTAATTTTTGCTGGTTGTGTTCGCTATGGTTATGGCTGTCATGTAATCGTTGATCATGGCAACGGCTATCAGACGCTTTATGGACATCTTTCCTCTTATATTCCAGATGCGGGAGCCACCGTCAGCCAAGGACAACAGATTGGAGTGATGGGATCGACTGGCATGTCAACAGGAATACACTTGCATTTTGAAGTCAGAAGCGGAGGAACATTACTTAATCCGTTAAACTTTCTTAAGTAAAAGATTTTCACGGATTTTGAATAACGGATTTACACAGATACGGATTTTCGCGGATATCCGTGGTAATCCCGCTTTTAATCAGTACGAATTTCTCTATCTCGCTTCTGGTGAGGCGGTTTTCGGTAGCTCTATTTTTGGTTGGACCTCGTTAGTCGGACTTTGAGGTAGTGACAACTGCTGTTCCTGTAACTGGCCAGTCTGGGTCGCCTCGGCCTCACTTTTTGGCAGTTTCTTTTTAAACTCTTCTAAGTCTTTTTGCGCCTGATCATAGTCAGCTTTATTGGTCTTCGGGTCAATCAGAGTTAAGACATTTTGCATCTCGCTGGCGGCCAGTTGATAGTCAGCTTTCTGATAAGCAGACCAGGCCAGATTGTAACGGGCATTAGCCCAGTCAGGCTTAAGAGAAGCTGCTTGTTGAAACATTGAGTTCGCCTGATTGTAATCTTTTAATGTATAGTAAACTCCGCCGAGATTTAGTCTATAGATTGGGTTTTGCGGATCGGCAACAATCGCTCTCTGATAGGCGGAAACAGTCCAGGCATCAGCGCCTTGGGCGACCGCCAAAACATTGCGGTAGATAGCGGCCAAATTTTCCCAGTTATCAGCCTTTTGCGGATTTAAACTGACCGCTGCCTTGGCTTCGGAAATAGCGGCCTGAATCGCCTGGGTAATTGTCTGGCGGTCTTGTTCAGTCAGCTGAGCTGACCCTTGAGTCCGCTCAGCGGACTCGGTCGCAGCGGGTTGAGTAGCTTTACTGGCAATATTATTGGCAATCATTAGATTGGTCTGGGAAAAGTTAGTGCGGAAGCGTTCGATATAAGGATTGATAAGAATTGCCTGCCTTTGGTTGTCATAAACTTCTTTGGCATTATTATTCAGATAGCCATCTAAAGATTTTTTAAAGTAATACTCGGAGATGTAGCTTCGACCTAAAAAGTAACCGGCACCAGCGATTAAAAGAAAAGAAATAATTGCGGTGCCGAGATAGATAGGAAGAAGGTCAGAAAGATCAAGTTCGCTCGATACCGCATTTTTCACTCCGTGGGCGTGCTCGCTGCGCTGCGCACCTCCCAAGTCGTTCAAAATGGGTATCTTCGCTCCCTCTTGTCCAACTATAGCCAAGGTGACAAAAAGCAAAAAGAAAACCGGCAGAGAAGGAGGAAAAAATAAAATAACAAATAACAAATAACAAATAACAAACTTCATGGTTAAATTATTAGATTGTTTTATTGTTGATTGGAAAACATTAAAGATCAATAAACCAAAGGCGATTAAACCAAACAGGCCGGTTTCAGTCATTATGTGCAAAAGGGTGGAACGACTGACAGAAAACGAATTTATCTGCCAGAGGCTTGATTGGTTATAAAAAACATCTTTGACGCTGGTAAACATTGAAGAAAAGTTATCTAAGCCGACGCCAAAAAGAGCGGTCAATGGTCTTTTTAAGGTCTCAACGGCCGCGTACCAGGAAAGACGGAAAGGAGGCAAAATTAATGTAGGGGTTTGATTAATCAAGCCCGTACTAGGTTTGAAAAGAGAATAAAGAGTGAGGAATAGAGCTAATAAATTAAAAATTAAAAATGAAAAATTAAAAATTGATTTACGCTTCGCTAGATTTCTCGCTTCGCTCGAAATGACATTGGTGATACTTAAAACAACAAAAAAACCTAGAAAAATCGCCAGGTCAAGACGGTTGCCCATTGGCGTAAAAGCAGAGTTTTTCAAAAACTGAAGACTGGTTGGTAAATTAGTATTTTTAAATGGCTGAAAGAAAAAGACGATGGTAATCAAAGATAAAAGAAAAAAAGATAATTTGATTGCCATATTGCTAAATTGTTTTATTGTTTCATTGTTTCTAGAAAGATAGAAATATAGAATCGTTAGGGAAGCCATCATAACTAATCCAAAATTTGGATTTAAAAGGGCCTGAACTTTATTAGGAGAGGAAATAATAATCGAAAGCGCAACCGCCATTAAAAAAAGAATGACAGAGCCGTCGAAGGGATGCGATTTCCAGGAAAGTTTTTTAGATGATAAAAAATAGATGGTAGATATGAGAAGAAGAAGTAAGGCGCCAAAAGCTAAAAGGTAGAGTTTATTGGTGATAAAAAACTCTTGAGTAAAAGGAAGGAAGAAAAAAGGGAAAAGAAAAATTAAAAGACCAAGGACCAGGGATTTAGAGTTTTGAAAATATTTTTCCATAGAGTTTTAGTTTAGAATTTATAATATATAAAGTCAAGAACAGTTTTATGGACAGCCGGCAGGTTTTGGCACCCGAGTACAACAAAGAGCTTCAGTAGCATAGATTTCTAAACAGACTGGATTGGTATAGCAATAATTATAGTCACCAGGGGCGCCGCTACAATTATCACAAGTATTGGTAGGCGTATAGCAATAAAAATAAGGGGTTTTTTGTAAAGAAATATTAGGGCTCCCGGCACCGTAATCATAGCCGTAATTGGGCGGCAGCCCGCAGCCGCCTTCACCACAGCCGGCGCTATCAGACTCCCGACTCCAAAGGGCACTTAGTTCAGAATAAATCCGGTACCAGCTGGGACAGGTGAGATTTTCTACTTGATAAAGATATTTATAGGTTGGGTGCTGGGGATCGCAGGGAAGACGAGCCATATAAGGAGAAAAATTGGCGAAATTAGCCGGTGAAGATTCGTTACCGCAGATATAGCATTTCGTATCCACATTGGGATTATAGCCTGATTGACTGTTAGGATAGCAAACCTCGTTAGGGCGCGGATAGCAGCCTTTATCATTGTAATAGTCCTCCAAAACTTTTTGAAATGTGGCCAGATCGTTTTTCCGACGGCCATCTTGAGCTTTGGAAATCTGTTGCATAGGATTTAAAAGGACGATGGCGATGGTAGCCAAGATAGCAATTATTGCTATGACGATAAGAAGTTCCATGAGAGTAAACCCCACTTGGCCAAAGCTTCGATGGGCAAGGGCTTTTTTTGGCATTTTAAATTAATTATTCGCGGTTTTTGACTTTTTTCTTATTGAAACTTAATAATTTTTGTCGCGGTAAATTGATCAAGATTAAAGATATCAGTATTAGGCTCTACTATCCAAATAGCAATATTATCTGCTACTTTAAGAGAAGACGCTTCCATACTGGCATCTTTATTTGTTGTTAGATTATGGAGAACAAATTCAGCATTATTTTTTACAATGACAGTTTTAACAATTTCCTTTTCTTTCTGGTCAGGAAAAATTTTAGAAAGTCTTACTTTAACATCAAGTTTCGTAAGACCTCCGCTATCAGTAGATATTTTATCTATAAATCCATCGACTAAGTAAAGAGGGTAGTTGTTTTTGTTGAGGGCAACCTTAACTGGTTCAGTGTTTATCGGAGTCAATTTATTTATTATAACCTTATTACTAACTTTATTACTAGCCTGTCGTGTAAAAAATATTACTACGCCAAGGCCGATTAAAATCATTATAGTAAAAATAAGTAGAATCATTTTTTTTCCCATACTTTTACAGTATACCTGATAATATTTATCTTAATAAGATAAATTATCTAAGTCAAGTAGATAAATAATAATTTATCTGAGTAGGCCCCAAAGACGCAAAAGAAAAAATAAAAAAGAACTCCTAACAATAATCATAAAGATAAAAGCGGAAAACATAAAGGGAGCAAAAGGAAATGTCCGGCAAATATATATTTCCTTGTCTAAATCATCTTTATATAATCCTTTAATAATTTTTATTTGAGATTCGTTTAAACCGTCTGAACAAGCCGAAACTATTCCGTTTTCTTTAGGTTGTTTTTTAAACTTATCTGTAATTTCTGTCATTGAATGTGGTGCGATAAAATCCCCTGGATGTAATTTTTGAACTCTTATCTTATTAATTTCCTGTTTGTCAATATAGAGATAAACTAATTGTATTCCTATACTAAAAAAAAGCATCAAAAATATAGAGCTTTTTATGATACTAATTAATAAAGTTGTTTGATTAGAAATAATAAGACTTAAACCGCACAACAATCCGCCAAAAATAATTAAAACAATAAATTTTTTATTTTTAAAAATTTTTTTAAAAAGAACAACCTGCAAAACAATGAATAATAAATAGATCAGGGAAGAATTAGATGATAATTTTGGAAAAATAATATTTATCTTCATTATGACATATTGCATAATGACAAGAAAACAACTCATTATTAAAAATATTTTTCCTGTTTCTAAAGCAGCATTTTTTAAGTTTTTATAGTTTATTTTTGAAAAAAAAAGAATCGGTGAAAATGGTTTTTTAACATAACTTAGGCAAGAGGCAGCGATTTTAAAAAACATTTTAAAAAAGAAAATAAGACAAATAAAAAGAAAGGTATCGATTAAAAGCGTTGATGAAGGAAAGTAATAGATATAGTTTTTGGAATATGATTCCAAAGGAATGAGCAAAGAATAGATGAAAAAAAGCTTGGCGTCACCGGCGGCCCATAAATTAAAATGCCATAAAAGATAACCAACCAGAAAAGCGATTAAACCGTTAATTGCTAGATCAACTAAGTATTTTGAATTACTTGGTTGATGAATGATAAAATAACTATAAAAAAATAAAAAAGAGTATAAAAACAATACATATATAAATCCTAAAAGCAAATGAATATTTTTTATCTTTCCATATTTAATATCGCTGTAGCTTGTAATTACTCCGATCAATAAGAGAGGTAATAAAAATAAAGATTTTAAGACGGTTGAGGAAATAACCATTATTTAAAGACATTACTAATAGGTTTATTAAAAAAATCAGTTATTTCTATTTTGATTTTTTTTGGTGGCTTGAATTCCTTATTTCCTACCAGAGTTAAATAATCACGATGGATTCCCAAACAGTATTTTTTTAAAAAACACTTATTACAACAAGGTAAGAACATTATCTCCTCTTCTCTTAAAGTTCTCCAAGCATATGGCCATAATCCTGGAGGCAAAACACATAGGGGAAAGTGATACAAACGAAGGTCGCCAAAGTAGGAAGCCCACTTATTTACTACTTGAGGTAAAGATTTCATTACTTCTTTATAAGTTATTCCCACGATATTCAGATTATTTTTTGCCTGTCCCTCCATCTCGATAAAAATTAAGACAACACTTTTAATTTGTTTAATATCAAACTCATTTTTGATAAAGGCAAGTATCTTACCCAGATTTTTATAAGTAAATTTGGTAATAATAATTCTAATCTCCAGCTCTTGCGAGTCATTTTTATAGCGTAGAATATTATGAATTCCTTCTATAGTTTGTTTAAAACTGCCTTTAGTGCGAGTAATGAAATCGTGGGTTTTTTCATCATGGCCGTGGATGGCTATTTCTAAAAGCAGATTATGAAATTTCAATATTTTTTTGGTAAAGCTCTGGTAATAAAACATTCTGCCATTTGAGGCAATGACAACCCTGTTTTTAGGATATTGGGCGTGAAACC
>Ga0210017_1000505_pt1 | contig 32914 bp, 19 predicted proteins | sample CryGeyCG2014_020_FD_183966 | JGI IMG/M metagenome (GOLD analysis project Ga0210017, IMG submission 183966) | Groundwater microbial communities from aquifer - Crystal Geyser CG08_land_8/20/14_0.20 (SPAdes) (version 2) | ecosystem: Environmental > Aquatic > Deep subsurface > Groundwater | place... | reverse complement strand
TATTGATTTCCAAAGACAATCGGGAAATACCCATTGCAGATAGCGGCGCGCCGATCAAAGATGAGAACGGAAAGATTATCGGAGTTATTTTGGTATTCCGGGATCAGACATCTGAGCGCGCGGCGCGTGGCACCATCATCAATTCGGAGCGGCAGTTCCGAATGATCTGGGAAAATAGCCTGGACGGGATGCGCCTTTGCAATGCCGATGGAATCATCGTTCGCGTCAACCCCGCCTTTTGCCACATGGTCGGGAAGCCGGAGTCTGAATTGGTTGGTAAGCCGCTTTCGATTATTTATGATGAATACGCCGCCGATCATATTCTTGCCAAAGAGATCGAGCGCTTTCAGAGCGATACGATCGAGCCCCATTTCGAACGTCTTGTGACTCTTCATGACGGGCGATCTGTCTGGTTTGAATTGTCCAATTCCAAGATTGAGATCAATGGAGAAAAACTGCAACTTAGCATTTTCCGGAATATCACTGAGCGCAAACTGGCAGAAAAGAATCTCCGCGATAGCGAGGAACGTTTCCACTCGACACTGGATGGTATGATGGAAGGAGCCCAAATCATCGGATTTGATTGGCGCTATCTTTATGTGAACAAAACCGCCGAAAAGCATTTTCACCGATCCAAAATGGATCTCCTGGGGAAAAAATTTACTGGTGTGTGGTCTGGGATTGATCAAACGCCGTTGTTTGCTGTATTAACGCACTGTATGGAAGAGCGAGTCCCGGCTCAAATTGAAAATGAATTCAATTTCCCGGGCGGTTCAATTGGGATTTTCGAGCTTTCCATTCAGCCCATCCCGCAGGGAATTTTCATTCTATCCGTGGATATTTCCGAACGCAAACAGGCGGAAGAACAAATCCAATATCAAGCCGATTTACTAAAAAATGTATCGGATGCTATCATCGCAACCGATGTGGACAAATCGATCACCACGTGGAATCCGGCGGCGGAGGTGATGTATGGCTGGAAGGCAGAAGAAGTACTCGAGAAAACCTACCATGAAGTTATCAAACCGGAATATCGCTACGAATCCAGAGAGGCGGTATTCGAATCTATCGATAAGAATGGCACCTGGTCTGGTGAAATCGTTCATCATGACAAAGACGGTAAACCGCTGTCTGTTTTGAGCACCATTTCAGTTCTGAAAGACATCTCGGGCGATAAAATCGGAATGGTTTCGATCAATCACAACATCACAGAACAGAAACAGATTGAAGAGCAAATCTATCAATCCGAAGCTCAGTTTCGTTCAGTATGGGAACAATCACTGGATGGCATGCGCTTAGTTGACGAAAATGGGACGGTTATCCGTGTCAACGATGCTTTCTGCCAGATGATGGGGATCGACCGCTCGGAAATAGAGGGTAAATCTTTGGCTGAAATCTATTCCAGGGAACACAGAGAGCACATCGAAAAGATGCATCGGGAGCGATTCAGAACGCGAACCATCAAGCGCTACAGCGAACAGGAAGTTGTCCTGCGGGACGGTCGTAAGATATGGATTGAAGTGATGAATTCTTTCTTCGAATCCGGTAATAAAAAACCCATACTTCTTGGCATTTTCCGAAATATCACCGAGCGTAAACAGGTTGAAAAAACATTAAGGGAAAGTGAAGCCCTGTTTCGTGCGCTTGCAGAGAATTCACCGGCGGCTGTTTTTATTTATCAGAATGAATATTTTGTGTATGTTAATAAGGTTGGCGAGGATTTAGTTGGTTATTCTGCAATTGAGATGTACCAAACGCGTTTCTGGGATGTTGTTCACCCCGATTTCAAAGATCTCGTGCGCGAACGTGGTTTAGCGCGTCAGCGCGGAGAATCGGTAACGAATCATTATGAATTCAAGATTATTCGCAGTGATGGCACAGAGCGCTGGATTGATTTTGCCGCCGGCCAAATTGTTTATCAAGGGAAGCCAGCGGCGATAGGTTTTGCATATGACATTACCGAGCGTAAACAAGCAGAGGAAGCTTTACGAGAAAGCGAAGAACTTTTTAGAAAAGTATTCAGCCGCCATGCCGCTGTCAAGTTGCTGATTGATCCGGATACCGGAAATATCGTTGATGCCAATGAAGCCGCGGCGAATTTCTACGGCTGGTCGATTGAAAAACTAAAAAAGATGAAGATTCAGTATATTAATACTCTTTCTCCTGATCAAGTCAAAGAAGAAATGGAAAAAGCCAGGTCTCAGAAACGGGTACATTTCGAATTCCGGCATCGGCGGGCGGACGGTTCGATTCGGGACGTGGATGTGTTTAGCGGTAAGATTGAAACAAAAGGCAAAGACCTGCTTCATTCCATTATCTTCGATACGACAGACCGCAAACTGGCAGAAATAGCTTTGCATGATAGCGAAGAAAAATTCAGGAAAGCCTTCATGACCACCCCTGATTCCATCAATATCAATCGTATGGAAGATGGATTGTACGTTTCCATAAATAAGGGCTTTACCCGCATTATGGGATATACCGAGGAAGAAGTAATCGGTAAAACTTCCGTTGAAATGCATATTTGGGACGACCCTGAAGACAGAAAAAAACTGGTGGAAGGTTTAAAGGAGAATGGATTTGTAGAAAACCTCGAAGCACGTTTTAGAGCGAAAAATGGTGAGATCAGATATGGAATGATGTCCGCTTCCGTCACCGAACTCAATGGAATCAAACACATACTTAGCATTACCAGAGATATCAGTGAACGCAAGCAGGCGGAAGAGGCATTGAGAAAAAGCCAAGAGCAGTTGCGTCAGGCCCAGAAGATGGAGGCGCTCGGTCAATTAAGTAGATTAGGTTAATTGGGTAGATTAGGTAGATTAGGGATGAACCTGACGCTAATGCCCTCAATGCCACGATTTCCGTGCCCTCAACATTTCCCTTGTGGTTATTCCAAGAGTTATGTACAATAACGCCGTTATGTGATTGAAATTGTTTTTGCAACGGCATCTTTTAGCGAGGGAATGAACGTGGAATGTGATTTCGAGAAGAAGAAAATAACCAGACAAACGGCTATAACTCATAGACATTGACGATAACGGATTAGTTAAATCGAAATATATCGGTCATAAGTGATAACACGGAACGAATATGATAGCGGTACGGCGGGAGAACGACTGATTGCTCAGTTCTTTGATTCTCACTATTCAAAGTTCTTCTCATTTCCAAATCCCAAAACAAGATCAAATGCCCAAGTAGCTGATGTACTCGTATGGATGAACCGAGTTGTGTTTCTAATAGAAGTTAAAACACGGGACTCCGGCTCAGCTTCGATTGATTCTTGGGCACGTTCTAAGATTCAAAATGCGGTCGAGCAGATAAAAAGAAACTACGATAGAATAAGAACCAACGAAACCATTAATCTTCACAACTCATATTACAACACTACGCTTGATTGCTCTAGTGTCTCAAGAGTTGTTGGGCTGGTTGTTCTCGTCCACGACAAACATTGCACTCTTCTGCCGTCTATTGCCGTACCAGATATTTACAAATGTGATCTTCCCATACACGTGATTTCTTGGAATGATCTTCGTCGTATGACAACCGAAATTGACACAGTTCCCGACTTCGATTACTACCTTACTGACCGTTTTCAATATTTGGGAATTGCAGATATACCATTAGGCAATTAACTTAATGTTCTCGGTTATTACAAGACTCAATCCAATAAATTCCCCAATAAGCCTGTTGATTTCGGAGGGATAGCATTTTGGGAAACTTATCATTCAACTATGGCAGAAGCAATTGCAAGTCGGACATCTCACAACGAGTATTCCGGTTGGATAGATAAGCTTGAATCTGGTTTTTCCGACCAGCGCAAACTATTTGATGGTTATCCACTCGGACTATATTTCACTTGGGAAATCGGATCAATCAGCAGACGAGAACGTGCCTACCTCGGCAAGAAACTAGACTCAGTACAAGCTTGGTTTAAGAAAGGCAATTCGACCAGAAGATTTGCTTGGTTTAATGGTTCAACAGGGAATTGGCTTGTTTTTTACTACTCAAAGAGTGAACAATCGTTGCTACACAAAGAATTGCATAGACTAGTAGAACTGAAACTCATAAAGGAAGTCGACGAAGCGTCGTTCAAATACGGTGTCTATGGCTTTGGTTTGCAGGTCTCTGTAACATTTCCACCACGACTACTGGGTTTAGCAAGTGCAATCGTCATCGGTGCAGATGAAGTTATAGGAAAATACTCTCAAACTGACTTCGAAGAGGCTCGTAAGCATTTTGGCGACATAAATAACAGGCAGACTATTGAGATTAAGGAATTTCCAGAAGAATAGTGTGTGTACACTGCGCTTAACACGCCAAATAACGCCGGTCTGTCTTTTGATAAGAAGTAATTACCGTTGTTACATTTTTTTTACTGCGAGAGAATTTGTCGTTTGATAGCGGTAAAGAAAACAGCGTGGCCTGCGCACTCGTTAGTGGCAATGCCGATTTATAGAGTTTAACAAATGCAAGACAAACTCAAATGCAAATGCATATATTGTGGTTCCACAACCAACTTAAGCAAAGATCACATACCTCCTAAGTGTCTCTTTCCAAGTCCGGCCCCGAACAATCTTATAACAGTTCCGAGCTGTGTTCGATGCAACAAGAGTTACTCCAAGGACGAAGAGTACTTTCGCATCCAAATTTCGTCTCTTGCTGGCACTGAACATCATCCTGATGCGCACACTCTTTTTACAACAAAAATAATCCGTGGCTTGGAGCGGGGACCTAAATTAGCTTTTAAGGTCTTGTCTACAGTTTTTCCAGTCGAGATTTAGTGTGAGGGTCGAAAAATCGGAATCGCTCCCGCTTATGACATTAGCACCCTGGAATTTGATAGGGTTATGGTTAAGATAATTCGTGGACTTCTTTTCCACGAGACAGGACTTACTGTTCCGCCCAATTTCGTTATTAAGTGGAATATCGTCAATCAATCATTACAACTTCCCTTTAGATTAGTTAATGCTTTAAGGAACTGTCCAATAAATACTTTTGGTGATGGAGTATTCCGTTATCAAGTATATGTTCACCCCGGTACTACGGCTTCGTTTTGGTTGTGCTCATTTTACGATGGAGTGCTGTTTCACGGGGGTGTTTTCCTTGCAGGTGGCACTGCAACTAACACACCGCACTACGACACTTCCACACATAAAAAGGATTAAAATGGTTATTTAATCCGCCAGAAGGGGGATGCAGTATGCGGCGAGACGTTACCCGTAATCCTATACACAGTTCTATCCCCACTGTTTTAAATCGGAAGCATCTTTGCCACGACCGGAACTTGTCTGCTTCGGGCAGACAAGCCTAATCAACACAATCAACCTAATTAACCTAATCAACCCACCCGGCGGACGAAACCCGGTTTCCCCTACCGCCCTTTTAAGATGTCTTCACCTCTCTTTGGGGATGTCCTCAACATTACCCGAAGATATCTTTGACCCTACCCGGAGACGTCTCCGATCCTATATGAGGATATCTCCAATACCACCCGAAGATGTCTTCAACCCTACCCGAAGACATCCTCAGCACTACCCGGGGATGTCTTCAATATCATCCGAAGATGTCTTCGACTCCTCCGTAGGTTATCTGTAAGAACCTTTGCCGTAGCTGTCGATATAAGTTGTAGCAGGGTGCAAATAGATTTGTCCTTTCCCAAAGGGACTTGTGGTTGTGCACAGATATACCTGATGATGTCAACAACTACCTGCGCGGTTGTCTGCAAATGCTTCAGGAGGTGGAGCGTTATTGAGCATTATGGTCAGATCAATCCCTAATTTACTTAATCGACCGAATCTAACCGAATCTAACCAAATCCAACACAATCAACCCATTTGACCTAATTAACACAATCTACCTAATCGATCTTTTCTGCCATCTCCCCGAACGATTTAGTGTTTTTTTTGATAACATCCCTTAAATTTGATTTGTGAACCTGTTTAGCGCAAAAATCGAAGAACTCCGGCGGCAGATCAATGAAGCCAATCACGCCTACTACGTGCTGGACAATCCAACGATCAGCGACACCGAATACGACCGGCTGATGCGCGAACTCGAAAGGTTGGAGTCGGAATATCCGCAATTCATCACTTCCGATTCTCCCACCCAGCGTGTCGGCGCGAAACCGTTGGACGAGTTCAAGACGGTAATACACCGCATTCCGCTCCTCAGCCTCGATAATGCTATGGACGAAGGCGAGATTCGAGATTTTGCTCAGCGCGTTATGCGCGGATTGACGCCGTCCGAAAATGTTTTGTTCGTCGCCGAACCGAAAATCGATGGATTGGCAGTTGAACTCGTTTATGAGAATGGCGTCTTTGTTTCCGGTTCGACGCGCGGCGACGGTGTGACAGGCGAAGACATCACGCAGAATCTGAAAACGATCCGTTCTGTGCCGTTGAGCCTTCGCCGGGATAAGATTCCCGCTCCGAAGCTTCTTGAGGTGCGCGGCGAGGTTTATATGGAAAAGAATAACTTCGTCCGGCTCAACGAACAGCAGGAAAAAGAGGGAAAACCGCTTTTTGCCAATCCGCGCAATTCCGCCGCCGGTTCGCTGAGACAACTCGATCCGCAGGTTACCGCCAAACGCCCGCTCAGCATTTTCTGCTATTCGCTCGGCGCATGCGAAGGCTACACATTTTCGACGCATTGGGAATTCATGCAAACTCTGCCGCAATGGGGCTTTCGCGTGAATCCGCTGATTGAGCGTTGCACGGATGCGGAAGAATTGGTTGCATTCTATCGCAATATCGAATCCATCCGCGATACGATTTCCTACGACATTGACGGCGTGGTGTTTAAGGTCGATTCGCTGGCACAGCAAGTCGAACTGGGTTTTAAATCGCGTTCTCCGCGTTGGGCGATTGCCGGAAAATTCAAGGCTCAACAGGAAGTCACGCAAATTTTGGACATTGAGACAAGCGTCGGCCGAACCGGCGCCATCACGCCCGTGGCGCATTTTCAGCCGGTACAGATCGGCGGCGTCACCGTTTCGAACGCCACGCTTCATAATCAGGATGAGATTGACCGCAAGGACATTCGCGTCGGCGATTGGGTCGTCGTTCAGCGCGCTGGCGATGTGATTCCTCAGGTCGTGAAAGTGATTACAGAACGCCGAATAGGAAACGAAAAACCTTACCGGATTCCGCCTGTTTGTCCAGTCTGTGGAGCGCCAGTCGTCCGCGAGGAAGATGAAGCCAAACATCGTTGCCCGAACATCAATTGCCCGGCGCAAATCAAAGCCAACATCGAACATTTTGCTTCGAAGCGCGCCATGGATATCGATGGTCTCGGCGATAAATTAGTGGAACAATTAGTCGATCAGGGCTTGATAAAGAACGTCGCCGATCTCTATTTCCTGAGCAAAGAACAGTTGCTGGTGCTGGAACGCATGGGCGAAAAATCGGCGCAAAACATACTCGAAGCTATCCAACTCAGCCGACAAACGACGCTGGCGCGCTTCATTTATGCGCTCGGCATCCGCAACGTCGGCGAGTATACCGGCAAATTGCTGGAAAAGGCATTCGGCTCACTTGAGAAAATCAGTTCGGCGTCGCTTGATGGCTTGACGTCGATCGAAGGCGTCGGACCGATTGTGGCGCAGTCGATTCGCCATTTCTTCGAAGAACCGGCAAATGTTCAGACGATTCGGCGTTTATTGGAAGGCGGCGTAACGATTCAGGTGATAGAGAAAACATCGGAAGCATCACCAATTGCCGGGAAGACATTCGTATTTACCGGAACGCTCGCGACGATGACGCGGGAAGAGGCGAAAGACCTTGTCGAAAATCTCGGTGCGGTTGCGTCTTCATCGGTCAGTAAAAAGACAGATTTCGTCGTGGTAGGAACGGATCCCGGCTCTAAAGCGGACAAAGCCAGACAACTTGGAGTGAAAATCCTGACTGAGGATGAGTTCCGAGCGCTGATCGACGAAATGAAAAATTAACCGCTGAGAGCGCAGAGGACGCGGAGAATGTCACAGCAAATAAACCGCGCTCTAAAAACTTGCCCACGAAACACACGAAATAACACAAAAAGGCAAGAAGATAATTGTTCACGGAATGAATCAGAATTCCATTAATCTTGAGTAAATGTGTAAAATCGGAAATGAATAATAACTTGCTTTTTCTGAATTAATCTGTGGCGAAAACTCTCCGGGTCTTGTACATCCTCAACGGTTTAGATACGGGTTGAAATAGCCGTGCTGAAGATTCGGGAAAGTCACGCGGAAACGGTCGATCATGTTTCGTATTCCGATCCCTTCCTCTTCAGGCGAGTTCATCGTTTCCCAGTACCATTCCGGGTCGATGTTCAGGTTTCGCCACTGAATCAGGTCGATGTTGTAAGTTTTAATTAGGTTTTCAACGGCGGCGATCTCTCCCGGCTGATCGGTGAAACCCGGAAAGACGAACAAGTTAATGGAAACAAACCCGCCGAGTTCTTTCATCACACGTATGGATTCCAGAATGTCACTATATGAATAATTCGACGGTCTGTAGTATTTTTCGTAGAAGTCGTGTCGGGCGGAATTCATCGAAACGCGCATGCTATCGAGCCCAACCATGCGAAGTTGACGGACGACATCCGGTTTGCTGGCGTTCGTGTTCAAATTGATTGTACCTTTTAACGTTTTCCGTCGGATTTCTTTGACAGAATCTATCAGTAGATCGGCATTCATTAGCGGTTCGCCTTCGCATCCTTGCCCGAAGCTGGCAACGGGAAGCGGCGCTGTTTCGAAATGCGGAATAGTGATCTCAATGATTTCCTCTACTGTTGGCGTAAAGTCGATGCGGAATTGCGCGGCGCTGACGCCAGAATCTTTCTGAAGCGAGATGCAACCGAGGCAGTTCGCATTGCAAGTTCGCGAAGTCGGCAAAGGCATTTCCCAGCGATTCATCAGATAATTCAGCGCGGCGGGACAGCCGTAAGTTAAGGCACAGTTGTTAATCAAATGAGCGACAAGCCGGTTGTTGGGGTATTTTTTTAAAAATATTTTAGCGTTTCGTTCAATCTGTGAGCGGTTGACGAGTTGCGGATCCTGGCGAATATCCGGATCGACGCGCGTCGCAGGGATATAAAATTTTCCGTCTTGCCAGCCGACGGCGCAATAAGCGTAGAGCGACAAGCGCGGCGCGTTTGGTTTTCGCTCCCACGCGGCATGATAGCCGATCGTATAAGCGGGCGCGATAAAAGCGGCAACAGCAATAACATTTTCGCCATCGGATTCTTCGAGTGTGACGGTTTCGCCGGTCTTTCGATCGACTCCGACAGGCAATCGCTCTGGTAATTCCATTAGTTCACTGCCGTCTGGAAGAGGAATCCACTCGTCCGGCTGAATTTCCAGAATTTGCTCTCCGGAAACGCCGACTGCCCGATAATTTTCCAATTCGGTCACGTTGCCTCTGCCGTCCGAAACGACGAGCGATGGCGAAATATTGTAGATTGTGTGTGTCAAGTTTAGAATCCTTTCGTCGAAAAACTACCGGAATTTATCGACTTTCGGCAAAATAACGAAATCAGACTTCATTTTGCAAAGGGAAAGAAGAAAATGGAATTTCTATTGGAAACAGAAAGGGTTTCAGATTAAATTCGAGCAGTCGGTTTTAGAAGTTGTGCAAATTAGAGTAGAAAATGAGTAGCAATTTACCCAAAGCGACATGGATTCTCAGTTATGGTGACATGGTGACGCTGTTGCTGACATTTTTTCTGATGATGATGGTCATATTGAACGAAGCCGAAAACACAATTTACCAGATGGTTGACGTATTGCTAAATGAAACCCAGCAGAATCTGGCGAATTATGTGCGCGTTGAACGCCTCAGCAAAAACATAATCGTTAATCGCACGACCAAAGGCGTTCAGTTAACAATCAGCGGCGAGTATTTCTTCGACGTCAACTCGGCGGAAATATCAGCGAATTTTCGCCCGATTTTGGATCATATCGGAAACACAATCCGGCATTCGCGGATGTTTACGTTGAAGGAAGACAAGGAAATGAAATCTTTCTACGACGCCATGCAAAAGTACAATCATGTTCTGAATGTCGAAATTCGCGTCGAAGGACATACCGACAACTGGGCAATTCGCGGTGGAAAATACGACAGCAATTGGGAATTGAGTTCCGCGCGGGCGCTGGAAGTCGTGCGTTATCTCAGCACCGTTTCAGGGATCGGGGAGAGTAAGTTTTCAGCGCTGGGTTACGGCGAATTCCGGCCGGTCGCTGATAATTCCACGGAAGAGGGACGCTCGCTAAACCGGCGCGTCGAGATTTTTATCGACGCCGACCTTCAGAAAATCGAACCACAAAAGGCAAAATAATGAACCGAGACGGTTCATCGGCAACTTTAAAAACACCTACCGGTTTTTTCCTTTAAGCAAATACTTTCGGTGCATTGATAGCATATTTCGTTGATGAGTGGTTTATCATCGAAGAAATCTTTGATGTTCTGGCAAGTTGTTTCGGCGATATTTTTCAGCGCTTCCTGCGTAAAAAATCCTTGATGCGAGGTGATGAGCACGTTGTTAAAAGTGAGCAAGCGCGCCAGCGTGTCGTCGCTTAGAATCTGATTGGAAAAATCTTCAAAGAAATATTTGCTTTCTTCTTCGTAAACGTCGAGCCCGGCAGAACCGATTTTTTGGCTTTTCAGTCCATCAATAAGCGCCTGTGTGTCGATTAAATGTCCGCGTCCGGTGTTGATCAGCATGATTCCTGATTTCATCTCAGCGATGGCTTCTTTATTGATCATGTGGAAAGTCTCTTTGTTCAATGGACAATTCAAGGAAATGACATCCGATTCGCGATAGAGCGTCTGAAGATCGACGTAAGCGACGTTGTTTGCCGTTGCAAATTCAATGTCTGGGAAGGGATCATACGCGAGAATATTCATCCCGAAGCCGGTGAGAATGCGGGTGAGGACTTTCCCAATTTTTCCTGTTCCAATAATGCCGGCATTCTTTCCGTGCATGTCAAAGCCCATGAGTCCGGAAATCGTGAAGTTATTGTCGTGGATCCTATTGTAGGCGCGATGGATTTTCCGGTTGAGCGCCAGCATGAGTGCAACGGTATGTTCAGCGACGGCAAACGGCGAGTAAGCGGGAACCCGAACCACGTGTAGATTTTTATATGCGGCGTGGAGATCGACATTGTTGTATCCGGCGCTTCTGAGCGCGATCAACTTTACGCCAAACGATTTGAACAGGTCGAGGGTTTCTTTCGTGAGCGGATCGTTGACGAAAATACAGACGACGTCGAAATCTTTAGCGAGAATCGCCGTGTCGACCGAAAGGTGCGCGTTAAAATATTTAAATGAAAAACCAAATGTTGAATTGACGGTGTCGAACGATTGGATGTCGTAAGATTTTGCGTCAAAAAATGCGATTTTGATAGGTTCCATAATGCTCCTTCTAAGAATTGATAGTCATTTGTGACTGAGTGTGTCGATCGTACCAATGGGGATCTCTTTGCCAAAAAAGCCGAAAGTAAAGTTTGACTTTTGCATAGAAATGAGCGATGCCCGGCTCAATGTCGATTTCGGGATGAATGACCGTCCACTCATATTTGACGTCGGCTTTTTTACCGGTTCCCGTCACCGGACCAATGCTATTAAAAAAAGCGTTGATCATGGTTTCGTGAATTGAAACGCCGACATGCCGCGGTGCCGTTTGAGCAAAAACGTCGAAATTCCAGACTAAAACGAAAGCGAAAACCAGATAGATTATTCTGATCTTTTTATTCATCTTAAACCCTTTGAGCGATTAACTTTTTCATAAAAACTCTGAAATTTACTGTTTTTTCGGAAAAATGTGTGGACTGCTCTGAAAAATATCTTTTATTTTTTCGGTTGAACCAATATATTTTCCCCCGATGATTACGAAGTCGAAAAGAAATCTCGTTCAGTGGTGGTGGCGCCGGAGTATTTTCTTTTCGGGTTCGCTGATCCGCATCGATAACTAATTCAATTTAAAAATCATTTAAGAGATCGCAGAGCCTGAAAAGACCTGTGACCGTAGTCGTTTTATGTCAAAAAAGTAGGAGAATCATGATGATTGAAAAGTTACCCAATGAGAACGGATATTTCGGAGAGTATGGCGGGAGTTTTGTTCCGGAAAATCTGCAAAGCGTTTTAAACGAAATTACCGCCGCTTATCTGAAAGTCAAAGAAGATCAGTCGTTTCAGGATGAACTGACTGATTTGTACCATCACTATGTTGGGCGCCCGAGTCCCGTTTATTTTGCCCAAAAATTGTCCGGTTCGATTGGCGGCGCGCGGATTTATTTAAAGAGAGAAGATTTAAATCATACCGGAGCGCACAAGATTAATCATTGCCTTGGCGAAGCGTTGTTGGCGAAGCGAATGGGCAAGAGGAAATTGATCGCCGAAACCGGAGCGGGTCAACACGGCGTCGCGTTGGCGACAGCGGCGGCGCTGACCGGATTGGCGTGTGATATTTACATGGGCGAAGTTGATATTGCCAAAGAGCATCCAAATGTCGTCCGAATGAAAATTCTTGGCGCGAGGGTTATTCCGGTTTCAGAAGGACGGAAAACGCTTAAAGAGGCGGTTGATGCCGCCTTTCTCGCTTATTTGCAAGATCCGGTTAAACAGTTTTACGCAATCGGCTCGGTGGTCGGACCGCATCCGTTTCCGATGATGGTTCGTGATTTTCAGAGTATTGTCGGTCGCGAAGCGAAGGAACAGTTCAGAGAATTGACGGGAAAGTTGCCGGATCATTTAGTGGCATGTGTCGGCGGAGGGTCGAATGCGTTAGGACTGTTTACGGCGTTTTTGGACGATGCCGAGGTCAAGATGTACGGCGTTGAACCAGCCGGGATTGGATTTAAAGATGGGGAACATGCGGCGACATTGATGCTTGGGAAACCCGGTATTTTGCATGGATTTAAGTCGTATCTTCTTCAAAATGAGAACGGCGAAGCGATGCCAGTTTATTCGGTTGCCAGCGGGTTGGATTATCCGGGCGTCGGTCCTCAGCACAGCTATTTGAAAGACATTCGGCGCGTTCAATATCACTGCGCCACAGATCGAGAAGCGATCGACGCTTTTTATTTGTTATCGCGAGAAGAAGGAATCATTCCGGCGTTGGAAAGTGCGCACGCTATTGCATTTGCTCGACAACTCGCCAGAGAAATTGATCAGAAGGAAACCATTCTTGTCAATCTATCCGGCAGAGGCGATAAGGATATCGATTTTGTCGTTGAGAAGTACGGTATTCCGGCGTAAATCCGGTCGGCTTACAGAATAAAAACGACGGCGGCGATGACTGTTGTCCAAAGACCTGCTTTGTCGCCCGTCGCCGATTGTGTCATGTTACTCGTTTTAATAATCATGCCGCTGGAGCGAAAGAGTTGTTTTCGTTCGTCCCATGCGGTTTCGGGATCGAATTCAATGCCGCGCGTCGTAGCGAGCATTGTGGCGGCGAGGTCTTCGGCATAATCACCGGCGACTTCATCTGTCTGTCCGAAGGAATGATGTTCCGAGATATAGCCATAGTTTGATTCGCCGGATGGAATAGCGATTCCGATGGAAGCCGCGAGGAGTCGGTGAGGTTCGTTGGTAGAATTTTTTGCAAGGACGGTGAACGTGATTTCGCCGGGTTTGAGCATTTCGGTACCTTTTTGTCGGGAAATTTTCTTGGCACCCGGGGGCAGAATACTGGAAACCGTCACTAAATTGCATCCCTGAACGCCCGCGTTTCTTAGGGCTAATTCAAATGATTGAAGATAATCTTTATGTCTTCCTTGTCCTTTGGTGATGAAAAAATACTTAGGTATCATTTGGGTTCCTCCAATTATTTCTATGGTAATTTGAAAAACTGACAGTTTTTCATTGGTTGATTTTACTATGACCAAACGCAGATGTCAAGGCTAATTTTGGAGCCGTCCGCACTGGTGTAGCGTAGCAAAAAACCTTGTGACAGAAAACGTACCTATTACAAGAATTTACCATTAGACCTCAAATTGCTATATGTTTTCGGTGGACTTTTTGAGTTCCATCGAGTGTTCAAAGAATTCGGTCGGTGTCATTTCTTTGATAAAAATCATCCCGTGCGTCGCGCGCAGTCTCGGGTGTTCGTTGTTGATGAAGAAGTTTCTTCCGAGACAGGTTTTGATTTTTAGATATTGATCGACCTGAATTTTCCGGGCAACGTCGCAGAATGGGCCGTCCAATTCCGGGCTGGGAAAACTGGCGGTTTTCTGGGAAGAGAAACTTTCCAGAAAGGCGTTTTGCAGGATCGCCAGCGAATTTAGACTGACCGGCACGTAAATGTTGGCACTCGCCGGATGAAATCGAAACCAGACATTGCGGTATCCCCAGATTTTTAATTTTGATATATCTGTATCCTTCTGGTACATCTTCAGCGCTTCTGTGATTGCCTGAAGAACTTTGTAATGTGTGTCTGGTCCGCTCCCTTCCGGATCAAAGGCGAGCGTGATGACAGTCGGTTTGATTTTCTTTAACAGTTTATAGATCGGGATAACGTCGCGGGAAACGATTGGGTCTTCTGAGAAAATATCGCCTTTGTAAAAACCGAGCCGGAGATGGTTGACGGCGCTGTTGTCAAACCCGAAATATCCCCATAGTACATCGGCTTCCCATTCGCGGATCGATCCTTTGAGCCGTTGAACGTGAGCGATGTCTTTTTTCCCCGGATACTGTGTCTTAAAATAATTGATAAGTTCGTCAATCCGGTCTTCCAGATAGGTCAGATTACTCTCTTCATAAATTTCGATAAGAAGGGACAATAGGCGACGCGATTCCGCTTCGATCTTCTTCTTTTTATCGCCGCTGGCGACGCCGTCGAGATAGCAGTTGACGTCGCGGTTTCGGCTTTCGGCATGTGTTGGTTCGAAGTAATTTTCGTCCCACAATTCCTTGAAGTGTTTGCTGTCTAAGTGATTCTTCAGATTGGTCAGCAGAGACAGAACGTATGAATTGGTCACGGCGTTGAATCCGCTTGTCATGTAGTTGAAAAAGTGCTTGTTTTTCGGCGAGCGAACGAGATGAGCGATGTAGGGCAGGTATCCAAGCATGATGTCGTCATGATGCGGCGCGCAGTGCATGAAAACCTCGTTTTCGGTATTTTGGATGCCGCGTTCGATGCGTCCTACGAAAGAATTGTGAATCTTTTCATTTAACTCGCTATGATTTACACCGGTCTTTTTTAGGATCAGCGAAGCGAAGCGGTCAGATTGATAATCTTCCGCTGTCAGATCTTTGAAGGTTTTATGGTGGCTGATAGAAAGATTGACGATCGCTTTTTCGATCGTTTTATCATCAAGTTTTTCCATCCGAGCGACGCTTTCGTACCAGCGTTCGATGAGTTTGATGGCGGCGCCGTCTGTCAGATAAAACCGCGCATTCGGCAGTTTTTGAAGCGCCGTTGCGGGAAATTGAATGGTCGGTGCGCTTTGAATCGAGTCGCGGATGATATTGGCTTTCGATTGCCCGGATGCGATAATGATGGCAACGCAGTCTGGATTGTAGGCGATCGTTTCGAGCCCAATGGTGATGACAAGACGTTTGCGGGCGACTTCAATTCCGCCGAGATCCGTGGATGCCGCCGCTTGTGTTTCGTAGTTCGTTTCCGTCAAGCGCGTTGTCGAAAAATGATCGCTTCCTTTGACGTTGAAGCCGATATGTCCATCTGGCCCAATTCCGCCCATGAAGAAACCGATGCCACCGAGCGCACGGATTTTCTTTTCGTATTCAACGCAAAACTGGTCGGTTTTTTCGATGGTCTCTTTCTGAAGTTCTTCCAGAATGGATTTCGGCCAGCGGGTGCGCAGAGAAAGGTCGACTTTTTCATCGAGAAAAATCTTGTCGAAGTGTAAGTCGCGAGCGGTTCCGATCTCGTTGATATTGATTAACAGCGCCTTTTTCAAATCCAGTCCGAAATTGCGGAAGTAAAATTTTTGGATATAAAAATTGAAACTGTTTTGCTGGTTCGGATCAATTGGGTAAAACTCGTCGATCTGGACGAAATTTAGACTCGTCATGTCCGGTTTTCGCGAAGGATCAATGCCGACATTTTCGAGTTCTTTTCGGGTAGCCGCTTCGTTCCATGTTTGTAAATAGTGGCTGACCCATCGGATGAAATGTTCGGGCGTTTTCCCCGTTGGCAAAGAAATGACTCCGCCGGGATTTGTCTGCACCCATTCGAGAAAACGGAATGCGGCTAATTTTCCCAACATGGGGAAATTGTTGACTTAAACGACGGGTATTTTTTCGGTTGGTAGATATTGGAATTCCCAGCCTGATTTTTCGATAAAGTGCTGTTCGACTTTTGTCGGCGGCTTGATTAGGCTGGATTTTGACTTTATGGATTTTGGATTTGCCGGAGTGTTTTTGGAAATTGTGTGCTCTGGTAAGTTATTGTCACTTGGCATATTTTACATCTCTTTTATCAATGTTCAGGTTGTAAAGTTGTATCGTTCACTACAACCAAATTTAGCCATAAAAAACGAATTTTGGGAAGCAAATTATCCAGATTTGATCGAATGATGGAGGTTATCCGAAAACCAATTTTGATGCTGTTCCGAACTTTTTTTCATTTAGTTGCTAAAAAATAGTGTAAATTCTGCCGTTGAATTTTTTACACTTTAGGGTTTGTTGAAAATGAGAGAAAGACGAATTGCGCGAGAAGTTGCCTTGCAGGCTATGTATGCACAGGAAATTTCCGAGGATACAATCGATTTTGTCGAGTCAATGGTAATCGATGCGTCCGATCTATCGATCGAGTTGAAATTATTTGCAAAATCAATTTTTGAATCTGCTACTTTGCGCAAGGACGATTTGGATAAATTCATAAGGGACAAGTCCGAAAATTGGGACTTCGACCGGATAGCCATTATTGATCGCTTGATCATTCGGATGGCGATTTGCGAGTTTCTATATTTCACGGACATTCCTCCCAAAGTATCTATCTCCGAGGCGATTGAAATCGCTAAAAAATACTCAACGGACGACAGCAGTGCGTTCGTTAACGGAATTTTGGACGCCGTTCTGCACATTATCGGCGGCACGCTCAAGAAAAGAACATAGTCGCGATACTGACCGGAATGGCTAATATTTTTGAAATATCTATCCTGTGTAAATTTATCCATAATCAGATTTACGCGGACGAATCAATAATCAAGTGCATGGTGAATATATGAGCATCAGTTCTTTCCTGACATCCATATTCGGCACGGCATCCGATAGAGAGATTAAGAAAATCCAGCCGGTCGTCGATGAAATCAATCAAATCTATTCGACATTACAAGATGTTCCAATCGAGAAACTTCGGAAACGTACCGAAGAATTCAAGCGATTCGTGCAGGAATCTCGATCATCAGCGGATAAAGAACTTCCGGAAGATATGGATCGGGAAGAGCGCGATAAAATTCTCCTGAAAGCCGAACGCGCCGCACTCGATGAAATCCTGCCGGAAGCCTTTGCAATGGTGAAAGACGTCTGCCGCAGACTCGTCGGTCAAGAGTGGATAATAACCGATCAGAAAATGAAATGGGATATGGTTCCGTACGACGTTCAATTGATTGGCGCCGTCGTGCTTCACGAAGGGAAAATTGCCGAGATGAAAACCGGTGAAGGCAAAACGCTCGTCGCAACGATGCCGGTTTATCTCAATGCGTTGACCGGCAGAGGCGTTCATGTCGTCACGGTCAACGATTACCTTGCCCAACGCGACAGTGAATGGATGGGCAGAATCTACACGGAACTTGGTCTCACGGTCGGATGCATTCTCAACACGATGGATTCCGAGGCGCGTCGCCATGAATACAGCAAAGATATCACCTATGGAACGAACAACGAATTCGGTTTTGATTATCTTCGCGACAACATGGCGCTAAGCGTTGAAGAACAGGTGCAACGCGGGTATTTCTACGCAATCGTCGATGAAGTTGATAACATTCTCATTGATGAAGCCAGAACGCCGCTCATCATTTCCGGCCCCGTTGCCGCTTCTCGCCACGAAAAATTCGATGTGCTCAATCCGGCAGTTGCTTCTTTGGTGAGGTACCAGCGCGATGTTGTAACGGAAATTTTATCCAGATTCCCTGATGATCCGGCTCAGTTGAAAGACGACGCCGCCTTAGCCAGCAAATTTTACGTTGCATCGCAGGGAATGCCAAAAAATCGAAGACTGCGGAAACTCCTTGAAGAACCGGAATACCAGAAATTGGCTCAATCCGGCGAACGTGAATATTTACTTTTGACCGGTGGAAAAACCGGACAATCGGTCAGCCAGGATGAGTACTTCAAAGACCTTTACTATTATATTGAAGAAAAACAGCACAACATTACTTTAACACCGAAAGGCGAAGAAAAACTGGCTTCTCTGCTTGGAATCAACGTCAACGAACTCATCATTCCGGAGATGGCGGAAAAGACAGTTGAAATCGATACGGACGCGACTTTGAGCGAAACCGAAAAGGAAAAAAAGAAACTTGAACTGGACATGATCCACTCGGAGATTTCCGACCGGTTTCATAACATTTCCCAATTGCTTCGCGCTTACAGCCTTTATGAAAAAGATAATGAATATGTCGTTCAGGATGGGCGGGTTTTAATTGTCGATGAATTTACGGGGCGAATTCTTCCCGGTAGGCGGTACAGCGACGGTTTGCATCAGGCGATCGAAGCCAAGGAAAAAGTCAAAGTAGAAGCCGAGACGCAAACCTTTGCCACAATTACGCTTCAGAATTACTTCCGCATGTATGATAAACTCGCCGGTATGACGGGAACGGCTGAAACGGAATCGGCAGAGTTTCTCGACATTTACAAACTCAACGTCGTCGTCGTTCCGACGAATGAAACATGTATCCGAACCGACCACGAAGATCAGGTTTATAAGACACGGCGCGAGAAATATAACGCAATTATCAATGAGATTGAAGCCGCATTTCATAAAGGACAACCGGTGCTGGTCGGCACGATTAGCGTTGAAGTTTCCGAAACCATCAGCCGTATGCTGAAACGGCGGGGAATTCCCCACAATGTTCTGAACGCCAAACAGCATAAACGGGAAGCAGAAATCGTCGCGCGGGCGGGCGAAAAATCGGCGGTCACGATTGCCACAAACATGGCGGGACGCGGAACCGACATTAAACTTGGCAAAGAAGTTCGCGAACTCGGCGGATTGTATATCGTTGGTACCGAGCGGCACGAATCCCGACGCATCGACCTCCAGCTACGCGGACGGAGCGGACGCCAAGGCGATCCCGGCGAATCGCGCTTTTTCCTGTCTTTGGAAGACGATCTGATGCGGTTGTTCAATAGCGAACGCGTCGCCGCCATTATGGATAAAATCGGCATCGAAGAAGGACAGGTTATCACTCATTCGATGGTCACGCGGTCAATCGAGCGAGCGCAAAAGAAGGTTGAGGAACGCAATTTTGGGATCCGCAAACATTTGCTTGAATACGACAACGTGATGAACCATCAGCGAGAGATCATTTACGATCGCCGAAATTATGCACTCGTTGAACCGAATCTGCGCTCGGAAGTCTTTTCTATGCTTGATGAGTGGACGGATGGACTCGTCGAAAAGTACACATCTGATTCTGCACCGGATGAATGGGATTGGAACGAATTGCGAATGGAAATCGGTTCAACGCTGGGAATCGACATGTCGCTTGACCAATTATCGAACGTCACGCCAGATGGAATCAAAAGCGAGATCATCGAACGTTCGAAGAAATATTACGATCGCCGCGAAAAATATCTCGGAGAAGAGCAGATTCGTTTTCTTGAAAAATTTGTGATCTTGCGGACAATCGACGAAAAATGGCGCGATCACCTCTACTCGATGGATCAATTGAAGGAAGGTATTAATTGGCGCGCTTACGGTCAAAAAGATCCTTTATTGGAATATAAAAGCGAAGGGTACACAGCATTCACCATCATGCTGGATGAGGTAAACAAACAAGCGCTCAAACTTTGCTTCCGCGCTCAAATCGGCGGACCGGCTCCGGAACAACATCCCGCCAGACGGGCGCCTACGCAAGCAGTTCATCGCGAATCACTCGGTATGGGCTTTACCGCATCAAATGAAACGTCCGAACGTTCCGATACTCGCGGTCAAAAACAGATGCCGATACATGTCGAAAAACACATCGGTAGAAATGATCCGTGTCCTTGTGGTAGCGGAAAGAAGTACAAGAAGTGTCATGGAGCAAATCTCTAAACTTTCGATTGTTTTTTAAACGATAACACATGGCGAAAAGCACCGACAGATTTGTTCATTTATTAATAGTCGTCGGAATCATATTGGCGTTTCGAGCGGAAGCTGTGCCGGATTTTACCGTCCAACCGGCAAAATATTTCAAACCTACCATTTCAATCCAGAGTCAGTTCGAATTTGTAGGCGATACCGTAACAATTCCGATTGATTTAGAAATGCCGTCGGCATCCATTAGCGGTTTCCAATTCAAGATAAATACAATGCCGCAGATTCTCGACTTCATTCAGATTGAAGCGGGCAACGGTATCGCTGACGACACAACTTGGCAGGTTTTAGGGAACGTTCAGGTTGACGGTTCCGTGCAAATCCTCGGCTTCAATATGGCTTGCGATTGTCTTGATTCGGGAAATCATGAGGTTGTGAACGTCAAAGCCGTGATTTCCTCATCTGCGGAAATCGGTCGGCATTTCGTCTCGATCTCCGACTGCATAATTTCCGATTCGGTTGGAAATTCTATTGAATCGGTCACAACTGACGGTGAATTGTTTGTTACGAAGTCCGGCGTGCTTTTTACCGCTTATGACAATTCTTTATGGGCGGGATCGACCGGAAGTGCAGTAGATATCATTCTGCGAAACAAGAAACCGATTGCGGGTTTTCAATTAGATGTCGCAGATTCTGGCAACTATTTTTCGGTGAAAAGCATTTCGGTAGATTTGCCGACAGGTTGGACGGCTCAGTTTAACGAAATTGACAGTACGACGACACGGATCATCTGCGCCGGATTTGGACAGTCCATCGCACTGAATAGCGAAACAAGAATTAGTCTGAATGTCGATGTCGGACCATTGCTGAAAGCCGGAAATTATCCATTTAAGATTGGAAATGTCGTTGTGAGCGATTTATCCGGTCAACCGCTTTTTGCCGAGTGTGTTGCGGAGTCGATTTGTGTTATTAATGATGCGCCGCTTGCTTTTGATCTGATCGAACCTCTATCCGGAACACAGTGGACGATTCCCTCATGGGATTTCGATACTGCGACGGTTCAGTTTAAGTGGAATTCATCCGTCGATCCCGAACGTCAACCTTTGAACTATCGGGTTGTTTGGTACGTTTCCGGTACGCCAGAAGTTTCTGATACGATTCCGGCTGATAACATGGGAAATGATACGACATTGATTGTCGATCGGGTGTGCCTTCTGCGGCGCTTGCTCACAACCGGATCGAAATCGTCCGTTTATCACTTTTATTGGTTTGTCGAAGCAAGCGATGGCATCAATCGAACGAAATCTTCTCGGGAAAATCTCCTGAATGTCGAAGTTCCGTCTGGAATTGAATCGCCGGACGGCAAACTTCCGAAGCGATTCGCGCTGATGCAGAATTATCCCAATCCGTTCAATCTCGTCACGACGATAGGTTTTGCAGTTCCCAACGAATCAAACATCCGTATTGAAATTTATGATATTCTTGGACGTCAGGTTGTATCGCTCGCAGATGGTGCTACTTCCGCCGGTTTTCATCGGATTTTCTGGAACAGCGCCGATGCTTCCGGAACACAAATGAATTCCGGAATCTACTTCGTTCAGATGACCGCCGGACAATTTACGGCGAGACGAAAAATTGTGCTGTTGAAATAAACTGGCGTGTTTACGGGGTTGGACCTACGAATAGAGATTAGTATCTTCCTCTCTAACATTTTGGAAAAAAACGACCGATGGTATAAATTACTGACGTTATTTGAGTCGCGGTGCCTGCCGTTTTTATTGCCAGAGTGGTGAAACTGGTATACACGCTAGGCTTAGGACCTAGTTCTGCGAAGGCGGATTGTGGGTTCGAGTCCCACCTCTGGTACAAGGTTCTGGCAAGCGGGCGAACTAGGCTTAGGATTTCAGTTCCGACCTTTTGGGTTGTGAGTTCAAGGTTTTCCCGCGGCACTATGACTCTTGAAAATATTGAATAAGGAAACAAGATGAAAGTTGATTTAAGCAATGTCAGTTCGACAGAACTTCTCCTGAAAGTGAACTTAGGCTGGGATGAAGTTTCAAATTTCTACCAACAAACTTACAGGACACTGAAAAAAGATTTCGTTATGCCTGGTTTTCGTCCCGGAAAAGTGCCTGATACTATTTTTAAAAGACAGCAGGAAGGGAAAATCAAATACGAGTTTTCTAATGAGGTCATCGATAAAACGTCCGTTGACGCTTTGAAAGAAAAGGAAATCACGGATTATCTCGATATTTCATTAAAGAATCTTGAATTCGACGAAGATAAACCGCTTGAATATTCGCTTAGCGTAGAAGTCGATCCAAAGATCGAATTGCCGGATTACAAGAGAGGATTCCCAGCCGTCAAAAATGGTTATGTTGTCAGTCCGGAAGATGTCGAAGCGGAGCTCGAAGCACTGCGCGAAGCATACGCCGAGGTAGAAACGGTCACGGAAGGCGCGGAAAGAGGACATTTTATCGATTGCGATCTGCAGGAATTGGATCAATCCGACATTCCCGTCGTTGGGAGAAAGCTCGATCACAAACTGATCAAAATTGGCGACGGCGTTTTTGGAGAAGCCGGATCTGCCAATTTGTTAGGCGTGAAAGCCGGCGAAAAGGTCATTATCCGGTTGAGCGATAAAGATGCTAAAGAGACCGGTTATCAAGTAACAGTTCACAGAGTCGAATCCCACAAGTTGCCCGAATTGACCGACGATTTTATCAAAGATAATCTGAAAGAGGTTGGGAATTTTGCCGAATTAAAAGTACAAATCGAGAAGCGAATTCAGGATGAATGGGACAAACGCGCACAGAGCGAGTTTTATGGTTCTATCAGGGATTATTTGTTGGCGAACACGACAGTTGATGTCCCCCCGTCGAGATTAAAACATTTTCTGGATGCCGTTATTGAAGATATCAGAGAAAAAAATAAATCTCAAGATGTTAACGAAACGCAAGTGCGCGAGCAGTACACTGAATTGGGGAAACGTGAAATTCGCTGGTTTTTAATCCAGCGAGATATTATCCGGGTGGAAAATCTGAAACTTAGTAAAGAGGGTGTTGAAGATCGTCTGAATAAAATCGCCGATCAGTATGCTACCCAATATCAATTGAGCCACGAGGCGGTTTTGAAATATTACCAGAATTCGGAGAACCGAAAGAAGATCGAAAGCGATCTTCTTGAGGAAAAGGTACTCGATTTTCTGGCGCAGTTCGTCAAGGAAAAGAAGAAAACAATCCAAACAAAATCTTTGCGGAATCAATCCGCCGAGTAAGGAACGTAAAATGTATATTCCAATGGTTGTTGAAGAGAGCGGACAGACTGAGCGCGCTTATGATATTTATTCCCGTTTGCTGAAGGAGCGGATCGTTTTTATTGGAAGTCCGATCGATGATCATATTGCAAATCTTACAATCGCTCAGTTACTTTATCTTGCGTCGGAAGATTCGCAAAAAGACATTTTTCTGTACATTAACAGTCCTGGCGGATCGGTGACGGACGGATTAGCGATTTTCGATACGATGAACTATGTGCAACCTCCGGTTTCTACGATTTGTATTGGTCAGGCGGCGAGTATGGCGGCAATTCTATTAGCCGCAGGCGCCAAAGGTAAACGGCAGGCATTGCCGAATTCCCGCATCATGATTCATCAACCTCTTGGCGGGATTGAAGGACAGGCGAGCGACATCGAAATTTACGCGAAAGAGACTCTTCATATTAAAGAGAGGACACATGCGATCCTCGCCGAATTGACCGGTCAGACGCTCGAACGTATTCGCAAAGACACGGATCGCAACTTTTTTATGTCTCCTCAGGAGGCTTTGGAATACGGTCTTATCGACGATATTTTAACTGCAAGACAAAAAAGATTAAATTTTCCGATATAAAAAGCTTGACATTACCTAAAGATATTTTTTATATTCTATCGCAGTGAGTTGCAGTAGATGATAGAGAAAGATAGTTATCATTTAAAGGAGGAATAGATATGAGTCGACGAATTGTGATGTGTGTGTTAGTTTTTTTGATCCCCTGCGCCCTTTTCGCTCAGTTTGAGGGTAAAATTGTGGGCACAGTCATGGATCAGAAATCAAGAGAGCCCCTAAGGGGCGTGAATATTCTTGTGGAAGGTACTAACTATGGTGCCGCTAGTGACGCTCAGGGATACTTTTTTATCTTGAATGTTCCAGCCGGATTGTACAGCGTTCGATCGAGTTACATCGGATATAAAAGTATGGTAATCACTCAGGTTAGAGTGTCAATGGGTTTGACCGCCGAAGTGAATTTTGAGCTGGAAAGCACGATCCTTGAAGGCGAAGAAGTGACCGTGATAGCTAAGCGAAAATTGTTTGAGAAAAGCGCTACTTCCAGTATATCGATTGCCAATGCTGAGGATTTAGAAACCATTCCGATCCGCGGAACTCAAAACATCATTTCAACTATGGCTGGTGTCATAGTCCAGGACGGGGCCGTCCACATCCGTGGCGCCCGCGATGGAGAAGTCGGGTACTTTGTCAACGGCGTCTCGACGATTAATCCAGTGACAAATCGTAACGCCCTGGCTCCTATTCAGGAAGCAATCGAGGAAATCCAGGCTTTAGCCGGAGGTTATACCGCCGATATGGGTGGCGCCAATGCCGGTGTCGTGAAGACTGAGTTAAAGACCGGGACGACATCCTTGACCGGCTCGATTGATTACCGGTTAGATGGATTTGGTGATCCAAGCGAAGGGAAGAAGTTTTTAGATACATACACTTATGGACATAAACTTGCGGTAGCGACCCTAAGCGGGCCACTTCTGTCCAAGAAGATCCGTTTTTTCCTGGCGGGAGAAATGAATAATCAGGATGACTCTGAGGTCCGCTTTAGCAAGGGCTACAAATTTGAAAATTTGGTTGACAGCAACCCTCAAAATCTGGAACTTGATACCGTTACCCTGAAATATCCCGATGGCTTTACTCCATTCCGGAACGATAAACAATATTCCCTGAATGGAACCCTTACCTTGGATCTGCCCATTCGGATTAATATCGGAGGAATGATCTCCAGTCGGAAATATGATGTTTTAGATGGGCAGGGCAATGCTCCAATGTTGGTTACTCTTAATGACCGCTCAAATTACTATGAGAACAACACGATGTTGCTGACTGTCAAGGCTACCAAAGTATTTTCCCCAGTGACATATCTGGATATAAAAGCGAGTTACTACCAGTATCACAGGGAGCTCGGGGATAACTGGTTCGGTAATGACTGGCAGAAATACTATGATAGCACTGCCGTTGCCAACTATACCGATGGAGAAGTCGTCTATCGTAATTCATGGCGTCCCCAGTATAATTACTACGTGAATGGATTTCCAATAGAAAGAAATGGCGCTCCCTATAATTTATTTTTGGATCAAAAGCACCAATATATCGGCACGACAGCGGACTTGATTACTCAGTACGGCCGGTATCACCAGCTTAAGTTGGGAGCTGATTACCGGTATTATACAATCCGTTCGTTCAGTATTTCACCGTCCGTAATGGATTATACGGCTCCCAATGGCACTTTTAATTATACCACTTATGGAAGCATAAAAGATGTGCCAGCCGATATCTGGATGTTGAACGGTGCGGTCAATGCTTACGGTTATGATATCTATGGGAATGAAACTGACGATGTCATTCGTTATGCAGATACGACTGGTAAAAGTTTAGGTTATATCGATGCGCCAAAACATCCAAAACAATTCTCAGCCTATCTGATGGATAAGATTGAGTACAATGATCTGATTATCAACCTCGGGGTAAGAATGGATTATTTCGACTTAGATGACAAAACTCTGAAAAATCCTGCCGATCCGGAGGTTGATAAAGATGCAAGTATGTTAGCGCAAGATGCCTGGGAAAAGATAAAGCCTGAACCTATCTTCAGTCCGCGGATTGGGCTTTCATTTCCAGTTACGGACAGGACTGTTTTTTATATGCAGTACGGCAAATTTGTCCAGATGCCGAGTTTGAACAATGTTTATTTCAGCACCTTTACACTTGCCCGGCAGATTGTCCGTCAGGGTTATTACTTCCTGAATCCAGTCGGTTTTGGCCTTAATCCATTAAAAACCACATCCTATGAGATTGGTTTCCGTCAGCAGATTTCGGAAAATGCCGCGATGGATGTCACCGCATTTTATAAAAACATCCGTGGTTTGGTGCAGATCATCAACCAGAAAATTGATCCGACGGCATCAATTCCCGGCAGATACGAGCGCTATACCAATGGCGATTTTGCTACGACCAAAGGTATGGAATTCCGCTTGAATCTGCGCCGGATTAACCGACTTTCCACGCAGATCAACTATACGCTGACCCAAGCTGAAGGCACTCAATCCAACAGTAATTCTGCGCAAGGTGCGCTGTATTTCAATGCGCAGATGCCAACGACGATTAATCCGCTGGATTATTCCGCTACCCATACTGGTTCGATCAATTTAGACTATCGCTTTGGCAAAAAAGACGGTGGCTTGCTCTTATCACAATCCGGCATCAATTTGTTGATGCAGTTTTCAAGCGGCCATCCCTATACGCATGTCAACGTCAATATTGGTGGGCAGACCGATCCTTATACCGCGGGAATTGACTATATGCAGGACACCCGGGATCGTTTAGCCGCAGAACCGATCGGATCGTCGCTGACACCGTTGACCTTTAACACCGATTTACGGATTGACAAGACCTTTCAGATTATGAATAAGGAGTTGACGGCTTATGTGTTAGTCACCAATCTGTTCAATCGGAAGAACGTAGTGAACGTTTACGAGAAAACCGGCAGTGCGAGTGATGATGGCTTCCTGAGCAATCCGCTTTATTCGGCGACGACCATTGCGGCTAATGGCGGACAGCAATATATTGACCTGTACAAGGCTATCAATCTGGAGAATGCACAGGCCTACTGGGATAATATCGTACGTGAAATCTATGGCAATCCGCGTCAAATCTTCTTCGGTCTGAAATTCTCTTTTTGACGTATATGATAGTATTGACAGAATTGGTATTCTCAAGGAGAAATTGAAATGAAAATATTTAAAACTTTTCTTATTTTTTCTGCTATAGTAGTTTTTCTTTTCGCAACTAGCTTGGTTGCGGAATCCAAGAAATATTCTGCTATAAAGTCAAATCAGAGCTTGGCTAAAGCTGCCGCCGGGCAGGTCTCACGCACCCTCTCGAATATCTCCAACTGGAGTTATTGGATGAATTATAATGGAATGTCGGGGATAGACCCAAACGGCAACGCAGGCGGAATTTATCCACGGGGAACCGCCGGTGCGATTTTCCAGGATGGATTTATTTGGGGTGGTAAAGTTGGTACTGAAATTCGCGTCGGCGGACAGACCTACAACATCGGCACTACTCCCGGTTGGATTAATGCCGATGGCACTGCCGCCAGTCCATCGGACTCCCGCGCCCGGATTTACCGGATACGCTCGGATTATAAGACTTTGACTCATGCGATGGTTGTGCAGGAAGCCGCCGAAGCCAACATGGTCAGTTCGTCTGCGGTCACTGAAGATATGACTACTAAAATTATCGCGCAATATAAGACTGACTGGAATGAATGGCCAGCCGATTTAGGCGCACCCTATGTGGATGTTGACGGCATTCCTGGCTATGATCCCGCAGTGGATAAAGCCGGTATCGCCAATGCCGACCAGGTCGTTTGGTTCGTTTGCAATGATCTTGACCGGACCAATGCGCTTGGTTTGTATGGTTCGGAACCGATTGGTATTGAACTTCAGGTCACTGCCTGGGCTTATGCTCAACCTAGCGCCCGGTTGGGACAGATAATCTTCAAAAAGTACAAAATTATCAATAAGTCCGGCAAAGGCATCCCTGAGATGTATGTATCGCAATGGTGCGACCCGGATTTAGGCGAGGCGTCCGACGACCTCGCTGGTTGTGACACAACCTTGAGTATGGGATTTGCCTATAATGGTTCGGAAACGGACAATAAATATTACGCTTTTGGTTTAGCGCCCGCCGCAGTCGGGTACGATTTCTTCCAAGGACCAATGATTGATGGCGTCACCGGTCAGGATATTAACCAGAATGGGATTGATGATGCCCTCGATTATGCCGTATTTGACCTTAAAAAGGTAGGTCCTGGCAAGATAAATCTCCCGATGACGGGTTTCTCCTGGTTTGCCGCCGGTTCGCCCATTAGTGATCCAACGCTAGGTGAATATGAAGGAACTTTGCAATGGTGGAATATGTTGCGCGGTGCCGTTCCGACCGATAATATTGACAATCCAACCTACTGGACAGCCGGCAATATACCGCTATCCTCGGGTGGCGTCATTACCAAGTTTCCGATGGCAGGTGATCCGGTAACCGAAACAGGTGATCTGGACGCTCATGCCAGTTTTTTTGCACCGGGTGACCGCCGGATAGCGCTATGCTCCGGTCCTTTTGAGTTTGCTAATGGCGACACTCAAGAGGTAGTCGTAGCTGTGGTTGGTGGTTTGGGTGATACCAGACTCAGTTCGATAAGTGATATGAAATTGACCGATGCCGTTGCGCAAACCCTGTTCGACGGCGCATTCGAAGGCGTTCCCAAAGCTCCGGCCGGTCCCAAAGTGACTGTCAGACCCTCCAAAACCAGTGTGGTGTTGGAATGGGGCTCTGACCTCGATGCGGTAAGTGCGACCGAAACTCCAGTTATTGCCGGTTACGCTTTTGAAGGATATAACGTCTATCAGTTGCCTAATGCAACCGCCGGCAAAGGCCAAGCTGTGCGGATCGCCACCTATGATCTGGTTGATGGCGTTGAAATCATTGAAGGCAAACGCTTCCTGCCCGAGTTCGGACAGACCGTGACCGTTCCGATTCAGCAGGGAGCCGATGTTGGCATTCAACGCTACATCAAAATAGAGAAAGATTACATCACCGGTGGACCACTCCGCGAAGGCAACACTTACTACTTCGCGGTGACGGCTTATAATTATCATCCGAATCCCGAACTCATTGAAGACAAAGCAATCGAATCGGCGCTGATTGTGCAACCAGCTCTGATCCAGGAACCACTGCCGGGTGATCAGGTGGAAGAAGAATTTAGCAACGAGTATGAGCTAACTCATTCCGCCGGCACCTGCGATGGTGGAGCAACCTATAAGGTGATTGATCCTTACGCTCTGACTGGTCATGATTACGAAATATTCTTTAACCAGCAACATTATTATATGGATGTTGACGGGAATTGGAAGAAGACGAATTATCCTGATTCTGTTGGCAAAGCCATAGGAAAGGTGGGAGATGTCTCACCCTCTACGATTACAGGAATTGCTTATACCTCTCCGACAGCTGGTACACGCGATTTGAAATTTATACTTGACTTACGGTCTCCGGATTATAATTATGCTGAAGGCGTTAAGTTGACCTTCCCTCTGGGGATCGTTATAAATAGCGCTTCTTGTTCTGGTGATATTGTTGCGTTGATAAACGAATCTGATAATACGGTACTTTTTGGGGAAGAAGTAGTTGATTCGACCGACTTGACCGGAGCTGGGGCTTTTGTTGGTGGCGAAGTAATGACAGTAAACGTTAATACTCCTGATTTGCCTTTAGCGGTAGGATATGTGGTTTATGATGATGGTTGGGCAACATTATTCTGTCAGGACCCCGCGAATGCGGCGACCTGTGCGGCTTATGGTATAACAGATGCTATTGTTGTCAATGCCGTCGGCAATTGCGTCATAAGTGAACAGGCTTATGCTTTCAAAACCGTCAAGCACTGGAATGTTAAAGACGTAACGTTAGATCATCAGGTCGTGCTTGATGACCAGACAATTGTGAGTGGGAAAGATGTAGATACTGGTGTGCCTGTAGGAGCAGAAGCTGCTGGAGTAGCTGACGGTTTTCAAGTGATGATTAATGCCAGCTACGATGCGCCGACTGATTTCACGAAGTATACCCATACCGGACCAAACCGGACCAGCCCGGATGTATTTTCCCATACCCGTGCTAACGCCTGGTTGAACTACGACCAGCATGGTAAGCCATTTATTATCACTTCCTATGTTGACCATGGTTGGGGTGTCTATGGGCCAACTGCCGCAGCGTGGGATACTTATGATTATGCTGCTGATGGAGCACAACATGGAACTCAGTCAATGAATTTACTGCAATTGGATGTGGAACTTCGGTTTACCGGTGAATATGATGCCACAACTATTACTATGGCTGGTGGTGGTACATATCATCCCATTAAAGATGGAACTGGTTCTTTAGCAACCTTAGCTAGTGCACGTTTGTATGAAATCAAAGACCATCCGGATGCTAATAATCCCAGAACCGGCGAGCCTTTCCTGATTAGGATTCCTTTTGAGGTATGGGATGTAGACAATAATAAGCAAATATCAATTGTCATATACGATCGTTGGGGTGATCCTACCAAAGCCGCCGATATGTACGCTTTCCATCCTGACAACCGGGTGTACTGCTGGTTTTTAAAAGAGGATTATGCAACGACACTTACCGATCCGGTTGCTAATACCAACAGTGATCTTCTTACTTGGAATACTATTTTCTGGAATTGTGCCTGGACGAAAGGAGACAAAATCGTATTTCAATATGATAATCCGATCCAGCTGGGAGTTGACAAGTTTACCTTTACGACTACCGCGCCTGTTTTGGACAACACCGACGTGGCTAAGGAAGCTGTGAAGAAGATCAACGTCTTCCCGAATCCGTACTATGCTTATAACTCACTTTCGGTCAATCTGTATGACACTTATGTGACATTCACCCATTTACCGGCAAAAGCAACTATCCGAATCTTCAATCTGGCCGGCACCCAGGTCAGGAAGATCGAGAAAAACGATGCTACAGCTCAGTTTCAGCAATGGGATTTGAAAAACGAAGCCAATCTTCCTGTCGGCAGTGGCATGTATATTGCCCATATAGATTTGCCTGACCTCAAGAAGGAAAAAGTTCTGAAGGTTATGGTCATTCAGGATCGTCAAATTTTGGAATATTATTGATAATAGGAGAGAAGAATATGTTAAAAATGGTTGACAAAATCGAAAAGGAGAAAAAAATGAATATTAGAAGTGCATGCCATATATTGACTTATCTCCTTATTATCGCATTTTTAGGCAGTACTTCGATCTATGCCGGTGACGCCAGCCGGGTCGGTACGGCGTCCGGTGTCCAGGTCCAGGTGCCAGTCGGCGCCCGCTCGCTCGGATTAGGCGGAGCCGATTTAGCGACAGTTAGTTCGATTGAAGCACTCTACTGGAATCCCGCTGGTTTAGGTAATATGGAAGGTCAAGCCGCGAGTCTCTTTTCCACACAGAATATCATTGCGGACATTAATGTGAACTACTTTGCACTGGGTTTTAATGCCGGACGACTCGGTGTACTGGGCTTTAGTTTGAAGAGCTTCAGCTTTGGTGACATACCAATTACGACGGTCAATGAGATGGATGGCACCGGAAGCACCTATTCGCCGACTTTTGCTACGATCGGGATGACCTATTCCAGACATCTCACCGACCGCGTTAGTGTCGGTGTTACCGGTAAAGTCATCTATGAAAGTGTTCCGAGAGCATCTGCTTCCGCTTTTGCGGTTGATGTCGGTATTCAGTATCACAATCTCTTGCAAATTAAGGGATTAGCGCTCGGTTTCGTCATAAAGAATATCGGTTCCAACATGCAATACGAAGGCACCGGTTTGCTCGACAAAGCGATAGATGTTGGCGAAACATATAAGAGCTATCGTTATAAACCAACCTCCTCAGACCAGCTTCCCTCGACTTTGGAAATGGGTTTAAGCTATTCTAAAAACATCGGACTCGGTGAATTATTAATCTGCGGACAGTTTCAGAACAATAATTTCGAGCAGGATCAAATTAAAGCGGGTGCCGAACTGGCTTTGATGAAGAACTTCTTCGTGCGGGGCGGCTACAGCATGATCCTGAAGGATCCTGAAAATCCCGACTATGGCGAGACCGTCTATGGCTTAGCGTTGGGAGGCGGTATGAACTATTCGATTGGGAATACCAAGCTGGCGTTGGATTATGCCTATCGTCCGATTAAACATTTTGGAACCAGCAGCAACGTCTTTTCAATTGGATTGATGTTCTAAATCCCTTACAAATCATCGAAAATAAGGTCGGAGTATTTTTTACTCCGACCTTATCTGTTTAATGGCAGTATTGATGACTTTTCATACGGGCGGAGCATTAAATCCGTGACAAGATAGATTCCCGGCCAGTCTGAACATGAGCCCTTTACCCAAGGTTAATAAAAATCTGGATGTTAGTTTGATCAATAAGCAAATAATGGATACAATGCTCCGTTGTAAAATACTGCTTGTCATCCTGATTCTCCTAAGTAAAATCTCGGCAACGGAAATCGTCATCAACGCCATGATCGCCGATTCGGTCAGCCAAACCGGTATTCCGAACGTGAATATCTTTATTTATCAAACCTCGATTGGAACAATCACCGATCAGGACGGCCGGTTCAGATTGGTGATTCCGGAGCGGTACAAAAACTCCCAATTGGTAATCAGTCATATCGCCTATCCACTCAAAATGATTCCGGTAGTCGAATTTGAAACCAATAAGTTGATTTTAGGTCTAATGGTAAATTTAGGGGGCTATTTTGTTAAAAAATGATCTGTTATTTTTAATTTTCTATCCATTTTCAGACCGGGATGATTTCTGAGTTTGGATTTTAAATTAGAG
>Ga0210017_1000503_pt1 | contig 33014 bp, 38 predicted proteins | sample CryGeyCG2014_020_FD_183966 | JGI IMG/M metagenome (GOLD analysis project Ga0210017, IMG submission 183966) | Groundwater microbial communities from aquifer - Crystal Geyser CG08_land_8/20/14_0.20 (SPAdes) (version 2) | ecosystem: Environmental > Aquatic > Deep subsurface > Groundwater | place... | reverse complement strand
TCTTTTACCTGCTCACCACTCCCCTCTTGCAAAATTTCTATTGTTAATCCTTCAATTTCCTGAATATTTTGAGCTTCTTCCGGCAAATTTTTTTCAGAAAAATCAATACTCAGATAAGCCCAAGTGCCAAGGCCAATTATAATCAAACAGGCAATAATTTTAATAATTGTTTCTTTCATAAATTACTTGCTAATTAATTGAGCAATCTTCGCCTTAATTTCTTCAATTTTAATCAAAAGCAGCTCTCTTTGCAATTCCAAGATTTTAAGCTGAATTTCGGCAATTTTTGCTTTTAGTTCTGCTTTTAATTCTTCCGGAGTCAATTCTTTTTTAATATATTCAAAACTTTCTAGAGCCAAAACACTTTGGTCATCAGGGTTAATCACAGATATATTGACTTTACCCAAGACGCCTAAATCCGGAGCAATCGCTTTGATTGTTTCTGAATTGACAAATTCCACTTGTTCAACGGACTGATTGCCAAAACGAACAATTGCGTTTTCAAGAAAGTTCCTGCCTTTAATCGTGATTTGTTCGCTAGCTGTTGTTTTATTCGGCTCAATGCTCTCAATAATCGGGCCTGGCAATTGAACGACCGAAGCTGTCAAAGAAAAATTACTCTGTTTATCGCTTATCGGAATTATAATTATAGAATTAATCTCCTGACCGAATTTTGGCAAATAATTTGTGCCAGCCATAGATTTTAAAGTAAACTGGCCGTTTTTGTCAATAATAAGATGCGGAACATAGAAATTTACGCCAACATCGCTCTTAAAATCAATTTTCAAAGTTTTGCCATCTTGGCTGATGCCTGAAATTTTATACCAATGCGCTGACCATTCTTTGGTTGTTGAAGAAATACTTAAAGAAGTAATCGGCATTAAACTATAGCTAGCAGTCGGCGAAATATGAAAATCAAGATTTTTATTTTTATAGCAGTATTTGCCGTTATCAAGATCGCAATTATTTAAATAATTGGTTACTGCCCAATCAGAAAAGACCTGTTCAAAATCAGCAATCGCTTTCACTCCGACTTGGTCGCTGGTTGTAATTTTTTTTAAAACTTCAACGCCTTGTTGGTCAACCAGATACTGCATAAATAAATTAGCCGCTGAATAATCATACATATTGTTCAGCCATTCAGTTAAAGAGTTGGAAGGGTCTTTTAAAAAACTGGTTACTCGTTTTTCTAAATTGCTGTTTTGATAGGGTTCGTCATAGCCGGCAAGAGTCGGGCTGTATTCGGACAAGGCCTCGTTCAGCCAGACTTCCTCGTCGAGCCAGCGTAATTTCTTTTTTTGATAAAAATTAATCAAATGCTGAAATTCATGAGCTAGAAAGCTTTTAAACAAAGAACTAGTCAAATTAGAAGAATTAAGATAAATCATTTCAGCTTGGTTGCTGGTCGGGATCTCGGTTTTTAGAAAACCGTCGTTAGGATTAAAATAGCCGCCGGCCTGCTCCGACATTGATGTGATTAAAATAGTGATTCTGGGGTCATTATCAATGCCCGGATTCCATTCGCTGCCGTAGTTTTCTGTTAATTTCGGATAAATATTTTGGTCAAATTCTTGACCGATTTTTTGAAGATAATTCTGCCAATCGCTTTGCCAGATATTTTTCTCAACATAAAAATAAGCATGATTGCTGGTGAATCTTAATTCTGCTTCAACTTGATTACGATTTTGAATATCATAGCCCGGGTCAACATTAAAAATCATTAAACCGGCTAACAAAATTATTGCTTTTTTATTCATAACTTATTTCTGTAGAGCCTTAAAATCTCTTTGCTTTTTGGCTTTTTTAAAACTATAATTTTTTCTGGTTTTATTTTATAAGCTTTGATTAATTGCTTTTGTAGTTTTTCTGAATCAACTATGATTTTTTTTGCTTTTTTGCAGATTTTATTCTGCAGCACTTTGGCAGCTAATTTTTTTTCTATCTGCCAAATATTTAAAATTGTTCTGCCCGGATAAATTAAGGGCATTGTGCCGGATGCAGCATGAAAAATATCCAATCTTTCTTTGACTAAGAAAGCTGAAACCAAGATTTGCGAATAAGCATAACTAATAAACTTGCGATATCTGGAAAACGGGAAATATTTAATTTTAATATTTGCGCCTTGATATTTTTCCGCTTTTTCTTTTGGAACGCGCGAATCAAAAAACAAGACATAATGGTTGCGTTTATCGCGCTTCAAAAGAGTTTTTAATAAACTCTTAACATAATCGTTGATTATTCGAGCGTCAATGCCGATTTTCATATAAATAATAGTAGCACATATATTAAAGCACAAGCAAGTTAATAAAAAAATCCCGACTAAGCCGTTAACTGGTCCACTCTGAATCAAATACAAGATTTGTTCAGAGGAGGAGAGAGATTTTGAACCAATTAACAGCTTAATAAGGACTTTAATTTTGTTTTTATTACGAGCGAAGCGAGTAAAAAGGTTCTTGCGAAGCAAGGTTCTTATATTTTAGCATATTTTGAGAGAAAAGTCAAATTTTGAAAAGATGACAGACTTTTGTTTAACCCGGTCTGTCAGCGGGATTAACACTTAAACCCTGTTGAATCTTTTGAGGAGGTCCTGAACAGAATACTCGCTAGGAGCATTGTCTGTTTGAGCCTCCGCAATTTGTTCTGGTTCTGGCGCAGATTCAACAACCGCTTTGTGCCGCTGTGAATCTCCTAGAAACGCCCAGAAATCTGCCTCACGGCGGTCTCTCCAAGCGCGCCATTCCACATCAACAAACTCATTCAGGTGCGCATCAGAAACGGCAAAAGGTTTTAAATCGATGCGGAAACTAGGTTCAGGCCGAAAAGCCTTGAGCAATTCTTCAAAATTATAAGGCTTTTCCTGCTTGAGCCATTCAATACCGCTCGAACTAATCCAAGCGGCTTTCATGGCCTCCCAATTTCCGGAAACAACTTTACTGGCTTCGGCATAGACTTCGTGTCGGCGTTTGGAATTACCGACATTGCGATACTCAACCCCACGGTCGGCAAGAATAAAGCGTTTCACTTTTTTCTCGTGGACCCAGTCCTTGCCAGAGACCTCGCCTTCCGGGTTACCTTCTCCGGGCATAGCATCCCACTTGATGCGAAACTCTGGAAGCGCTTGCTCCAACCGCTCTTGCGCTTGGGCAAGATGGTCTTGAGGAGCCGGCTGAACAAATTGATTTGCTAATTCAATTTGTTCAATCCATTTTTTGCACTCACTGCAAAGAAGCGCAACGCCTTCTGCCTCGGCTTTGGCAATCGTGCTCTCGCCAAAATAAGTCTCTTTGCTACATCGCGCACAGTTGCGATAACTTTCGCACCGGTAGCATTGAGAGCTAGTTTTGGCCTCATATCTTTGTTGGCCGCAAGAGCAAATTGGATATTTTTGCTCATGCGTCTGATGGACAGCAACCGGAATATCTTCCCACTTGAATTTTTCTGCGTGAGCCTGATGCGCTGCATCAGGATTCTGCATGCAAGTTTCCGTCTCCTTGCCATCCGGGTCAATACCCTTTCCGCGGATTTGCCAGAAAGTTCCGGCTAAATCCACTTGGCTATATTGATCATGATGATATTCCGGAGCCTTCAACCAAACTTCGCTAGCTGGAATCGTACGCTCGTACTTTTGCGTATCGTACGAAAGGCGGCTCCAATCCAGTTTACTATCGCGGGCTACTTGCTTCATATGATGCAGGTAGTCCGTTTTAGTTTGAGTAATCTCAAACTCCGTCCCAGCAGCATCTTTCGCAAGAAGTTCGGTCGCGTACCAAGCGCCTTCGGAAAAATCGTCTTTTGTTTCAAAGACAAATTCTTCCTCTTCCATGACTTTCTCTTGCCCATCAAACTCAACACGAACTACTTGCAGAGAGCCCGTGTTTTCGTCTTTTTGGGCAAATCGGTCATCATAGCGAGCTGGCGCTGGCGTGGCGCGCAGACCTTTACCCCAGCGATGAAGAACAACCCGATAAGATTTTTTCTCGGGTGTCCAGCCATCTTGTGGGAAAACAGGCGTGCGGTCAGACCAGACAATAAGTGACTCTTTGTTTTCGGTTGACCGGCGGCTATCTTTTTCAAATTCAATAGTCGCTGTTTTAGTCAAACCAAAAACTGAATCTTGCGGCTGACCGAGTTTTAGTGAATCGCCGAGCGGCTGGCAATAAAGAGTGTAGGCCTGATAACAGACCTTGTTAAACTCTTTTATTGCCGTCTCAAACCCGGTTTCGTCACCCGGAACATTCACGAACGATTTCTTGATTATAACCACTCCGTCATTTCTGATTTCGTGGTTATAACCTCTTGGCAGCTGAATTTGGCCAGAACCGTTAAGATAGCGATTGAGCTCTTGCGACAAAAAGATGCGCGACCGCTCATCTGGTTTTTCCAGATTTTTGCGAAGTTTGTCTTCGCAGTGAAAAAAAGTGAGCCGCGAAATTTCTTTTTGCAAGTCAGCCCAAACCCTATCAAGTCCTTTTTGAGCTTCCCAATCCCCTTCTGTTAAATGACGAATCAGGTTTAAATATTCGCTAGAGCGAATATTTTTGTATTCAAACCCTGACTGCCATTTAATGTTCGGGTCGCTCACTTTGCCTGCTTCCTGCTGAAGCATTGGGCTAATTGAACGGCCGCCGTAATGGGTGAGCTCAAAAATTGTCTGGGACTCGCATTCAAGCACATCGCAGAATTGCGGCATGCCAGAATCCATCTTGAAGCCCCGGCCAGTGGTCACGCGAAGCACCGCGGCCAAAGGATTATTCTGGAAAAACTCTACAGCTGATTTTATATTTTCAGCTTTAAGAGTTTTTCGTCCTTTGGATGTTCCGCCGGTGATGAAGATGTAAGAAGGGTGAAGAATCTGCGAATCTTCGCTAATTTCTCCAATCCCCTCTATGCCGTCTTCAATCCGGAATCCATAACCAGTCAGCCCTTTGAAAAATGTGGCTGCTGGCAGACCGGAATAAAACCCAACCAAACTTTTTACCGCCGAAGCAGTTATTTTAGTTTCAGACATTTCTGAAAATCCTCCCTTGCCTCGCCAAAGCACAAAGTGCGACGGCGGGCTTTGCCTCGCCAAAGCACAAAGTGCGACGGCGACCTATAATTTTTTAATGTACCTCACTCTCGACTTGCGAGAAAAATTTCTCCCAAGCCCAGAAAAGGTGGCATGCGGTTTAATCCTGGCATGCCGGCAGGAAAAACACTTATTTTTCTAAACCCTCGCGAAGATCTCGCCTGCCTCCTCACAGGTGAGATCTTCTATTGAAAACACTTCGTCGGAAAACCTCTCTACGGTGGCGCTAGAAGTTGAGCCGCCTTTGGTCAAAAGAGCCGAGAAAACCGAGAAAGGCACATCCTTGCGAGCTTGATTAAAACTCATCAAGAATTCTTGGCTGACAGCGCAGTCACCATCAGTGATGAAGACGATGTCCGCTTTCATACCTTTTTCAATGTATTCTCTGGCCTTTTTTAAGGGCTTTTCAAAATCAGTGCCACCGCCCAAAAAGTACTGGGCTATGGCAAGAAGTTTTTTATAATTCGCTTCGCCCGGCCGGATTTCTACCAAGCTTAATGGATCACTTGGACCGCCATATTGAATAAAAACAAAATGACGATTCTTATAATCCGCGGCTTGGAATAATCCAATGGCCAAGGCCTTTTCCCAAATTTCCTGGGCTGGCTTGATAGAGCCGGAATTGTCTATGCAGACAATTACCGGGCCCTGGCCAAGCGACTCTTTTTCCTCGGTTTCATAAACCAAGAGCCGGCCTTTGGCCCAGCGAGACAGAAAATCATATCTGAAGTACGGATGCGTCAGTTTCAAAACTTCTGACGAGTGCATCCGGCCCAAATCACTGCCGCGCTTGAGTTTGGTTCTGGCACCGACCCGGCTTTGAGTTTTTTCTTTTTGCTTGCTCAAAGCCATGCGCCGGAACCGGCCAACCAGCTTGGCAACTTCTTTGAGCTTCTGGTCGCGCTTGAGCTTTTCAGCCAGCTCCATTTTCTCTTCATAAGGGAGATTCTGGATTTCGCCGGGCTCAACTCCCCAGGCCTCAAGCATCTCTGAAGTTTCTTGAGCTTGGTCTAGGGCGTCTTTGGCAAGCTTTGCGCAAAGCTTGCCGCATTTTTTCGCCCATCTTTTGCTCAAGCTCCTCTTCTAATGCTTGGGCTTGCTGCTCAAGTTTTTCTTGAGCTTGCTCAAAAGTCATTGCGGCCGCCTTCGCTGCTTGCGCAGCTTCGTCGGCCAAGGCTTGAGCTTGCTCGGCTTGCGCCTCAAGTCCTTGAGCAGCTAGCTCATCCGCTTCGTCTTGCGCGTCTTGCGCTTCTGAAGTAGCTGTTTGAGCCTGATTGACCAGGTCTTGCAGCTCATTATCTTCTTGCTCTTTAATATCATTGAGCTGTTTTTTAACCCGTTCCGGAATCAGCTCAAGCACAACCTGTCCCAACTCGAGCACAGCCATTGAGCTAGCGAATTCGCTCAAATAGGTATACTCGCGCAGTTCTGGATACTGTTTGGTATCCATCACTTTTTCAACGAGCATCCTATTGATGCGTTCGCTCGCTTGCACCTGCTCTTTCTGCTTGAGAATCGGGTCTGCTTTGTACAGAATACTATAAAGATCCTGTAAAAGCGGAGAATAAGTTTTTAACTTCTCCAATCCCCTATTCTCAAGCGCCTGCAGTTTTTGGGCCTTGCCTTTGATTTGGCTAAAGGCCCGCTTATCATAACGGTCGCCAAAAACCACATTAGAAGTCAAAACCCATCACCTCCCGGGCGACATCTTTTTGAAAGCGCTGGACCGTTTCGCGGGCATCTTCAATCTGCTTGCTTGGAAAGCCGCCTTTTTTGGCGTCTTCCAGTAATTGAATAATGCCCTTGATATCAGCCTGCGAGTCGCCGGAAATCAGCTTTTTAAGTTTGGCATTGGCTTCGCTCCCGCCGCGGACAAATTCCTGCTCTGATTTTTGTGAGCCATCCGCTTTTTTGCGCGACAAAGCCGCATCACGAATCTCCTGCGCCTCATCAAGAAGTTCTTGCACTTGCAAGCCAATGGGATTGGCTACAGCAAGAATTACTTTCTTGACCACTGTCTTTTGATCTGGATTATCCCAGAGGCAATGAGGCAGGACTTCAACTAAGTCAGCCTCGGTCACTTCGTCCCGGCCTTCCAACAAAGCATTTGCCTGCAAAATCGGATTGAGCCGGACATCACGGCGGCCATAGATTATAACTCCTTCCTCATATAACCTTTCAATTATGGTTTCTATGAGGTCATCAATCCGCTCATTAACGTCAACTAACAAAGCTTCTTCCTGAAGCTCTGTTAGCTCGTCAAGAGTGATTGACTCGGGTTTAATTCTAGCCGAGACATCGCCCTGCCGTCGCTGATGCGAGAGCTGACGCATTAAAATGCGCTGGCTTTTTTCCATGGTGCGCCCCACGACATATCTCAACATAAACCTATCGTAGAACGCTTCCAGGTCTTCGCCCGGTAAATTGTTGGTGTCGCCGAACACAGAAACCAACGGCATATCGCGCCGCACGCCGCGCACTTCATACTTGCGCTCGTTAATCGCGGTCAGAAGCGCATTGAGCGTTTCTGAAGAACAGCGAAAAATTTCGCGCAGCATTGCGAAATGTGCCTCGGGCAGCATGCCGGTTGTAATCGGCTCTTTGCCAATTCTTTTTTTGCCGCTGCCCAAATCTTGCTCCACGAAATCATAGTCAGCGACAAAAAGATCGTCTGGTGCCGTATCTTGCGCTACGGTTTTATTAAAAACAACCGCGCCAGAAATACCCTGAACAAATTGGTCCAAGAGCATGCTCTTAGCCTCGCCCCAGGGACCAAATAAAATTACATGTTGCCCTGCGAGCGTAGCCAAAAAACAACCGCGCACTTCTTCTTTCCGGCCAATCAAAATCCGATTCATCTCCGCCTCATTATGACGGAGTTTTTCCAAAGCTGTCATTTTGACAACCTCCCTTGCCCTCCGTAGCTTTAGCGAAGGAGGGCTATTCTTATTATTTTTAAATGTGCAACTCTCCACTCTTCTGAACTCTCTAAATTAAAGAGCTCGGAAGAAGGGTCTCCAAAATTCGGAGACCGAGTTAAGATTATTTTGGCCAGTTGCTGGGCTTTGTTGGCAAGCCTTCTTTAGCGCAGGCAAAAACCAGATCAAAAAGCTCTTTATGGCCCCAGCGGCTGAAGTGGTCCGGGTCTTCGCGTTCTGGTAATCTGTGATGATACTCCAGATACCAGGCTTCGGCCTGCTGAACCAGCCAGTTGAAGTTATCCTCATTTTGGATAACTTGTTTTTGGTCGCCCTGGAGAACATCCTCCAAATCCGCTCCTAAGGCTTCCAAACCAGCAGAATCAACAAATTTTGATTTCAATTTTCTCACCTCCTTCTCAAAAGACTAAGTTTTAATCTTCTCAAATGGAGGCAAGAAATTCTGATCATTCTCAAGATTGCTGTTTGACTATATTTTTTGAATTTGTTATACTCTTTTTAATAAACATTAATCAAAATAATATGCCAACTTTAACTTCTAAAGCAATCTATCAAAATGGAGTAGTTATTCCTGAAATTCATCCTCCTCTTGTCCCAACAGAGGCAGTAGTTATTTTTATTCCCAAAACAGAAAGGGGGTTAGCTAATGGCCCGTTTGTGCTGCAAGCTTTAAAAAAAGCCAAGGGGATTTTGCCAAAAACATTTGATGGGGTGAAGTATGAAAACCAAATCAGAAAAATAGCTTCTCAAGAGTGGAACAAAAGGGTTAAAGAAAATAACTTATGAAATACTTGCTTGACACTAATATCATTATTGATTGTTTGCGAGCCCATCGGCCAAGCGTCCAGCTTGTTGATAAATTATTCTCTGATCCGAATACAGAAATATATCTTTCGGCAATTACTAATCTCGAGCTTCATTTAGGATCAAGCATTGTTAGGCCAAGAATTCAAGAGATGATCAATAATATTCTATCTCAATGCTATGTAGTTGATATCACGCTGGAAATTGCTGGCAAAGCTGGCGATCTCAAGAGAGAAAACAAGACCGAGATACCAGACGCTTTAATCGCCGCTTCTTGTCTACTTAATAATCTCACTTTACTGACCCGCAACATCAAACACTTTCGAAATATTCCTGAACTTAAAATCAAACCAGCAATTTAACTTATTTTTCAAAGAACTTTTCTGATTATTCTCAACCCATTATTAGTTGGTAGTTTGGAGTTGGTAGTTAGGAGTAAAACCCCTAACTCTTAACTCCGAGCTAATAACGAGCTGGGAAAATCAGGCGACAAGTTTTTTTATGCTTGTCGCCAGAAACACTTTTTTGAGGGTTAACCCTTGCCCAATCACGTACCCTCTTTATGTGATTGGGAGATCGACTAGTCGATCAAGTCGCCCGGGCGATAAGTGTCGCCGTGCGACACCGAAACAACGTATTTACCGAGTTTCGGGTCAAACACGGCCACCGCCTCATAGAGGTGGCTGACCGCATGAGCGATCGCCACCGCCACGGGCAGACTAGCTGGCCCGTTAATTTTAATCAGGGAGCCACCAGCAAGCTCGCCTGACTTGACCATCTCATCTAGACGCGCTACTGCGTCCCGAACGATTTGGTCATTTTGCGCCGGGTCCCCGAATGAAACACGGAGGACCTCTGCGTCTTTCTTTATATTGTAGGTAGCCATTTTGCTACCTCCTTTCGGCCTAGATTTTTACTCCTCTTGAGCGGCCAACTTCATGAGGAGGTGAGCGAGCGCGACCACGCAGGGTCGCTCGTGGACCGGTTCGCCTCTTTCGAGGTAGTGAACCGAGCCACGAAAGACATTGTCCGGGCCCACACCTTGGACAGTATCTTCCTGGCCGTGGTAGTCAGAATATATCTCCGCTACCACCCGGAGCCCGAGTTCAGCGCAAAATTCACGCCACTCGGGAAGACGACTCATATCGCCCGCCAAGAGGACAGCATGAGTCGCAGCGGCACAAATTTGCTTATTCTCCACGCTAGTTCTGCCGCCAATATCAACCAGCGTGAGCGGAAGATTACAATTGGCGACTGAATCTGCCACCCGCTTGACAAATTCAGGAGTGAACCCGCCGAGATCTTCTTTGTATTCCTCTTTCATCTCGCGGGCATCCTCGGGCGACCGATTAACAGTTTCCTGGAACCAAGCGCCCTCGCCGTCCGGGCAAGCAGTAATCACATAGGGATACGGCGCGCCCGGAATCCGTCGTATCGCTTGTTTGAGTCCCTCGCGAAGACAGGACTTGCCTGACTTCGGAGGGCCTCCGAGTACGACTTTCATCGCCGCACCCCCTCTTTTTTTATTTTTAATTTTCTCCTTCCGATTAAAAAAGTCCTCTGTTTTGAAGGAGAGGACTTTTCTTAGGAAGGCGAGTGAGAAGACAACTCAAAAGAGCAATCTCCTCGCTCTCCTTCCCAATTTATCCGCCGTAGTCCACCGCAGGTGGACGAAGGCGGAACTCTCTCCAATGCCAATGTTCAAGCGCTATTATAATAGCACACTTTATTATTTTTGTCAAGAATTGACATCATAGTTATCGTATGTTATTGTTTTTTCAAACAACTGGAGGTGGTTCAAAATGCCTCGCAAAAATCAAGACAAATGGCATTTTCTTAAAAAACAAATCTTGAAGAAAATCAAATCTGATCCAAATTCGCCTTTTAAGAAAATGATTGATAAGGACGATGAAGTAATTCTAGTTGATAAAGATGGCCATGAATATAAACTTGTGCCGTCTTTCATCAAAGAGTAATTAGCGAGGAGTAAGAGCAAATGCGAACTCTTACTCCTCTGTTTTTTTGACACTATCATCTCCCCTAAAGACTCCAATAAGCCAGAAGCCCCTGGAGTCTTTCTGGCTCATTAAACTTGAGCCAGCTTATGATCTTTTGGAGGCACTGCATTGCCAGCGCCTTAGAAACGCCGCGATACAGCACCTCCTCCAGATCAAACCGGAAAAAAATAACATCTTTCGGAAGCCCCCGGGGACTTTTCCTGGGATTGCCGGTAACTTGCAGCTTCAGAGGAAAATAATCCCCTTTCAGCCGCAGGAGGATATCGATTTTATCAATCTTATCCTCTAAGTCACCGGAAATCTCCGCGGATTCAACCCCGGGCAGACTTCCAAAAAACTCAACTAATTTCGCCTCGGCCAAATGACCCGGCCGAGAAGTTCTTGGCTGGGCCATCCGGCCCACCTCCTCCCAAAAAATTTTTAAAATGCTCTCCTCTAACAAGGAGAATCCCAGGGACTAAATGGGTTAAATCTAATCCCTGGTCACTCATTGCTATTTTTTTGCAAGAGCTAGCAGATTAGCTTTCAGCTGGCATTAGCCAAACTCTCTCTTTTGGCATCTGCACGCGGCTTACTCGCAGCGCAGAAAGGCTGTTCTTTCAAAAACCCCTCCACTAGGCCGAATTTATTTTAAGTGTCTTGGCCATTATTATCTGCCACGAAAGAACACTTTGTTTATTTTAATTTACTCTCTCCTCTTTTCTTCAGAGAGAACGATGCAGACGAGGATTTTTGCCGGCTGACAGGCCTAAATATTATTACTTGATACCTCGCGGGCACTCTCTCCTCTACATCGTTCTCTTTACCTGCCGTAGCCTTGGCGAAGGCAGGCCTACAAAAAAGCGGCTCGGAAAGAGCCGCTTTTTAAAGCGTGATTATTCATAAGCTCTCTCCTCATAAATAAATTTATATTTTGTTTTTAAAATGCCATTTTCAGTATCGCCCATAGTATAACATATTCAGATAATTTTGTCAAGGGTTTTTAGCACTTCTTGGAAAATCTTATTTTAAACTGTTGTTTTCTGGCTTCTTTATTGTCGCCAATAGTATAGCATACTTCTCAAAATTTGTCAAGAGTTTTTAGCAAAAATTGAGACAAAGCTAAAATTAAATAATGGTATTCTAAAATAATCCGAATATGCTAAAATATAAGCAAGATTATGAAAAACCTAGTTATCAACAGAAGAGCGCGATATGATTACGAAATTTTTGATATTTATGAAGCGGGTTTGGTTTTATTCGGCCACGAAGTCAAAGCAATCAAAACCGGCAAAGCAAGTTTAAAAAGCAGTTTTGTGACGCTCAAAAACAGCGAGTTTTTCTTAATCAACACTTATATTTCGCCGTATCAACCAAAAAACACACCCAAAGACTATGACCCGCAAAGATCCAGAAAATTATTATTAAACAAACGGGAAATATCTTCTCTAATCGGCAAATTAAAACAAAAGGGCTTGACATTAGCGCCAATTAGATTATATAATAAAAAAGGCAAGATTAAACTCGAATTCGCCCTGGCCAAGGGTAAAAGAAAAATTGATAAAAGAGAACAAATCAAACAAAGAGAGTTTAAAAGACAAAAAGAACGATTGATTAAGGGCTTGTAAAAGAATCGATAAAAAAATTCTTTTAAATATGCAAGTCGAGCAATGCTAGAAAAACTCGTAAAACTATCTAGCAAATCTAATAAGTGCAGATCAAAAAACAAACTACGCATACGCATACGCGTAATCAAAAATAGTTGTTCATTAAGATCCCGCCCGCCATCGCAAGCCGAGCTTGCGAGGCGTTGCGGGCGGGTAAACTTGTCGAAGTGTTTTAAAGAAGATTTTTAGACGAGGGTGCAATTCCCTCCAAGTCCACACCATACAAAAAAGAATCAACAATAGAATATGGGCCAAAGAAGTTCGCCTAATTGATGAATCCGGAAACCAGCTGGGTGTTGTTTTAATTCAACAGGCTCTGAACATGGCGCAGGAGAGCGGCCTTGATTTAGTTGAAGTAGCGGATAAAGCCAAACCGCCTGTTTGCCGAATAATGGATTACGGCAAATATAAATACAGAGAAATAAAAAGCCAATCCGCCAGCCAGCGGGAAAAAGTCAAAAATAAAAGGATTAAGAATATTCGTATCAGATTAACAACGAATGAGCATGATATTGAAACAAAAATTAAGAATGCCGGCAGATTCTTGAAAAAAGGCCATAAAGTCAGAATTGAAATCCAGTTAAGAGGCCGCGAAAAAGCTCATTATGATTTGGCTCTAGAAAAATTGCAGGAATTTGTTAATCAGATTGAAGAAAAAATTAAAATTGACCAAATAATTAAAAAATCCGGCCGAGGATTAGACATAATTGTATGCCGAGAGTAAAAAGAGGCGTTCAAAAACGCAAACGCAAAAAAAACATAATCAAGCAGACCAAGGGTTATAAGTGGCGAAGAAAAGCGACTTTTAAAGAAGCAAAACAAGCTGTGATGAAAGCTGGCTCTTATGCGTTTCGCGACAGAAAGGCTAAAAAACGTGTTTTTCGTAGAGAGTGGCAAGGGCAAATTAACAAGGATGTGCGTAAATATGGGCTTTCTTACAGCAAGTTTATGAATTTGCTCAAAAAATCAAAAATAGAACTAAACCGTAAAATTCTAGCCCAGCTTTCTTTGGAATATCCAAAGATTTTTGAGGAGATTGTGGGGAAAGTGAAGTTATCCACATAAACCTTGACAAAAATAGTAGATTTGCTATAATATAATCAAACACTGATAGGTTCGTACACTACGGGCTAAAATCAGGTGCTACGAAAAGGGTTCCTTGTGAAAGGCCCCTTTTTCGTTTTATAATAGAAGCGTGGACTCGGGCCTGTGGTGTATGAAGTAACATATCAGTGTTAGCACCTGATGAAGCGGGTGCAACTCCCGTCGGGTCCACAACAAAAAATCTCTCTATGCGAGAGATTTTTTGGTTCCTACCATCTCCCACTCGCCCCTCCCCCACCGGAAGAGCCGCCGCCAAAACCTGAAAAACCGCTTCTTCCTCCTCGCGAAGAATCACCAAAACCACGACCTAAAAATATACCAGTTAAAAGCCAAAGCCAATTATTTTTCCCTTTGCCTTTTCGCGAAAGTAAAATTATCAAAATAATAAAAATTAAGAACGGGATTAAACTTGCTAAAATCTCCTGCCATTGGGCAGTTTTTTGTTCGGCTTGATATTCGCCCTTAATTACCTGCATTATTGCCAAAAGCCCGGCTTCAGCGCCAGCTTGATAATCCCCTCTTTTAAAAGCCGGCAAAATTTCTTTTTGGATAATCAAATCAGCCAAGCTGTCCGGCAGAGCGCCTTCTAAGCCGTAGCCGACCTCAATTCTGACTTGGCGCTCATTCGGCGCAATTAAAAGCAAAATTCCATTATCTTTATCAGCTTTGCCAATCTGCCATTTTTCAAATAAACGCACAGCGTATTCTTCAATGGTTTCGTCTTGCAGAGTATCAACAGCAACAATACTAATCTCGTTTGAAGTCTCTTGTTCAAAAGCTATTATTTGCTGTTCCAAATAAGAAGCATTACTTAAAATACCAGCAAAGTCATTAATATAACCAACTGGCGCTGGCAAAAGTAAAGATAATAAGATTAAACTAGAACTCAACTTTTGGCGCATTTTCAGTTCCCTCTTGAGCTTCAAAATAAGCTTCTTCGGTAAAGCCAAAAAGTCCGGCTAAAATATTTCTCGGAAAAACTTTAATAGACTGATTATAATTTCTGACTTCTTCGTTATAGCGTCTCCGCTCAATTGCAACGCGGTTTTCTGTGCCGGCCAATTCAGCCATTAAGCCGGAAACAGTCTCTGTTGAACGCAATTCCGGATAATTCTCAACAATGACTAAAAGCCGGGCCAGAGCTGTTTCAACCTGTGTCGCATTTTCAGGGTTTTGGTTGCCAGCGTAGCGAGTTCTGGCGTCTGCTAAATCGCCAAAGATTTTCTGTTCTTGAGCCATTATGCCTTTGACTGACTCAACTAAATTGGGGATTAAATCAAAACGTCTCTGGTATTGCGTTTCAACTTGCTGCCACTGGGCTTTAACTCCTTCGCGGCTTTTAACTAAAGAGTTGTAAGTTGTCCAAGGGTAAGCAATAAAGATTAAAAATAAAACAGCAATTATCGCAATAATAATTATTTTTTTGGATTGCATATTTTTAAAATTAATAGTATAATAATTTTATTATAGCACCTATAAAAGGAGGATGCAAGAAAATGATTGAATGGCTTGTCGGTTTAATTTTTAGAATATTAGAAAGGATGAAGAAGAATGAAAAAATCAGCAATGAGAAAAGAATTGAGCTGGCTTTGCAGACAATTGCCAATATGGGCATATATAATCACTTTATTTGAGAATTTTTTGCGGGCCAAAATAAAATAAAGTGGAGCAAAAATACGCAGGGAAGATAAAAATCTTCCCTATTTTTTTATAAATACGGCCAGAAAATTATTAAGCCGATAATAATTGAGCCTAAGGCGGCAATTAAAACAGCCGCAGCTAAGACATCTTTAATATCCCTGATTTTGTCCTGCCAACGCGGCTCAACCAAATCAATAATTCTTTCAGCCATAGTGTTAACAAGCTCAAAGCTCAAAACCATTAAAATAGTTAGCCCCAAAATCAAAGCTTTAATTGCTGGAATGCGAAAATAGACTGCTAGAGCTATAACTATAAAAGCAACAATAAGCTGTAATCTAAAACTCTGTTCGCTGCGCAAAGCATGAATTAAACCGCGAAAAGCGCATTTAAGACTTTTTAAAAATTTGTTTAAGCTTAGCATAAAATAAATATAATTTTTCGTAAAAATAAACAGCTAGCATTATGCCGATAGAATCAATAGCCACGTCTTTTGGCGAGCCATGACGGCCAAAAACAAATAATTGGTGAAATTCATCAGAAATAGCATATAAAAAAGCAATTAAAAATGCCCATTTTTTATTGTTAATTGCTCTAATAAGCAAAAAACATAAAATCGCGTATTCGGTAATATGAGCAATTTTTCTTAAAATAAAATCAACTAAATTTGGAAAACCTGATTTTAAATCCGGCTGATGCGACAAATAAAAAATCACCAACATCCATAAAATTACCAACAGCCAAGTTTTAAGAAATTTTAAATTCATCTTTTGTATTTATAATATCTTTTTTCTCGGCCCAGCCTCTTCTGGCCTGGGCAATGCCTAATTGCATTTGTTCAAGCCCAAAAACCGAATGAGCATCAGTGTTAATAACTAATTTTAAGCCAGCTTTGATTGCTTTTCTAGCTAATTCGTCATTTAAGTCTAATCTATGCATATCAGCGTTGATTTCTAGATAAGTGCCTGTTTTTGCGGCGGTTTCAAAAATCTCTTCAAAATCAAGCTCATAAGCTGGTCTTTTATTAAGCAAACGGCCGGTTGGATGAGCAATCATATCAATGTGCGGGTTTTGCATTGCTTTGATAATTCTTTGCGTGATAATTTTTTTCGGCATTTTAAGATAAGAATGCACGCCAGCAATAACCCAATCAAGCTTGGCTAAAATTTCGTCTTTCATGTCAACTTCACCCCCTTTAGTAATGTTAATCTCTGCGCCCTTCAAAATTCGTATTTTGTATTTAGTATTTTGTATTTTGCTGATTTCGCGCATTTGTTTAAAAAGTCGCTTACTATCTAATCCGTTCTGAACTTTTGATAAATAACCGGCATGGTCAGTAATGGCAATATATCTATAATTTAATTTTTCGGCTGCTTTGACCATTTGCCCCAAAGAAGCAGTGCCGTCTGACCAATTTGTGTGTATTTGCAAATCGCCTTTAATGTCTTGATAATCAATTAGATTCGGCAGTTTATTTTCCAGCTCGCCAGTATTTTGTCTGATTTCCGGCGGGATATACTCAAGACCGAGAGCCTGATAAATTTCTTCTTCGGTCTGGCCAGCTATTTTTTTGTCTTTTCTAAACAGACCGTATTCATTGAGTTTTAATTTTTTAGCAATAGCCATTCGGCGCAAAGCGATATTGTGTTCTTTGGAGCCGGTAAAATACTGCAGAGCCGAGCCCCAAGATTCGGGCTTAACAAGCCGTATGTCAATATCAAAACCAGCTTTTATTCTGATTGAAGCCTTGGTCAATCCCCTGCCCCAGATTTTCACAATATCCGGCATTGAGCAAAAATATTCTATGACTGGTCCGGGCTCATTTGATGAAACCAGCAAATCAATATCGCCGATTGTTTCCTGCATACGGCGCAAAGAACCGGCAAAAGTAATTTTTTGGACTTGTTTTAAATTACTAAGTTTCTGTCCCAGATACTTAGCTATTGGCAGAGCTTGACCCAATAAAATTCTGCCTTGAAACGCTTTGACAAATTCAATGCCTTTGAGAATATTTTTTTCAGTTTTTTCGCCAAAGCCTTCCAGATTTCTGATCCTGCCTGCTTTGGCTGATTTTTTCAAATCCTTAAGATTTCTAATATCTAGTTTTTGGTATAAAATTTTTACCCGCTTTGGCCCAATGCCTTCAACAGCGACAAGTTCTTCTATTTTGACCGGTGTTTGCTTTTTTAATTTTTCGTATTCGCGAATCTTACCGGTTTCTAAGTATTCTTTTATTTTTTGAGCCAGATGCTTGCCGACCCCGGGAATATTTTCTAAATCTACTTCAGTAATATCCTGGGGCATTGCTTCAATTGCCCGAGCCGCTCTTTCGTAGGCTTGCGGCTTAAATTCAACGCCAGCCATTGTTAAATAAGCAGCCATATTATAAAATATTTTTACGATTTCGAGATTTTTCATACTTTGATTTTAACATTATTGCTAAATCTTGCCAAGAAAAAATAAATTTAGTAAAATAGTATCGTGAAAGACTTACCAAAAATCGTTTTGACAGCTTTAATAACCAGTTTTTTAACTACCTTGTTTGTTACCGGATTTCAACCAGAGGTTCAAAAAATAGTTGAGAAAATAGAACAACCGATTAAAGTTGTTGAGAACGAAAAAATCACCAAAGAAGAAAAAATAGTCAAAGAAGAATCAATTATTATTGATATTGTCAAAAAAACCTCGGGGTCAGTTGTCTCAATTATTGTCAGCAAAGATTTGCCCAAAACGCAGTCATTTTTTCCTGATGATTTTTTCTGGCCTTTTCAATTCCAGATTCCTCAAAATAACGAAACTGAAAAGCGGGAAATCGGCGGCGGCACTGGTTTTATTGTCGCTGAAAATTTAATTTTAACCAACAAACATGTTGCCTCTGATTCACAAGCCGAATATACGATTGTGACCACAGCGGAAAAAAGATACAAAGCTGAAATATTAGCTTTGGACCCGGTTTTTGATATCGCGATTTTAAAAGCGCAAACTGATTTGCCACCTCTACCTCTAGGCGATTCTTCAGACCTGGAAGTCGGCCAGACAGTAGTTGCTATTGGCAACGCTTTAGGGGAATTTCAAAACACGGTCAGTGTTGGCGTTGTTTCCGGCTTAAGGCGGACAATTGATGCGGAACTACGCTCGCTAATCCAAACAGACGCGGCCATTAACCAAGGCAATTCCGGCGGTCCGCTGATTAATTTGAAAGGCGAAGTGATTGGTATTAATACAGCCATAGCGGCTAATGCTGAAAATATTGGTTTTGCCATTCCGATTAACATAGCTAAAAAAGCAATTAACAATGCCAAAACCAAGGGTAAAATAGAATACCCATTTTTGGGAATTAGATATAACATTAATGATCACTTGGTTCTAGAAATTACGCCGGGTAGTGCGGCTGAAAAAGCCGGGCTTCTGCCAAATGATATTATCTTAGAATTTGACAACCAAAAATTAAGCAAAGACAATACCTTGGCTGATGTTATTTTAAAGTACGAACCCGACCAGAAGATTAAATTAAAAATCCTGCGCAATGGACAAGAAAAAATCTTATATATTGTCTTGGGAAAACGCTAGGCTAAAATAAATAAATTAAAGCTCTACTCTCTGTTTTCTGTTATTTTGGCCTGCGGAGTTTCTGCGGCCATTGGTATTGGCTTTGGCTATTATCCAGCCCAGCGCGCCGCTGGATTAAACCCAATAGAGGCATTAAGATATGAATAAAGTCTTGTCTTTCGCAAATCCCTATGTTATTCTAGGCATATGGCAATTTTGCAGCCTAAAAAAACCAAGCATAGAAAGTGGCATAAAAAAGCCGGTCATAAAAAAGGTAAAACAGTAAAAGGCGCAACCCTGGCTTTTGGCAGTTATGGCATCAAGGCTTTAACCGGCGGCCGAATGACTGCTCGTCAGATTGAAGCAATGAGAATTAATATTGTCCGGCACTTAAAGCGAGGCGGCAAGATTTGGCTGCGCGTTTTCCCTGATAAGCCGATTACCCAAAAACCGGTTGAAGTTGGCATGGGCAAAGGCAAGGGCGGTGTTGAGTATTATGCTGCTATAATAAGGCCGGGCAGAATTCTGCTTGAAATAGAAGGCGTGCCAGAAGAAATTGCTCAAGAAGCAATCCGCAGGGCAAGCTATAAACTGCCATTTAAGTGTAAATTTGTAAAAAAATGAAACCCAAAAAAGGCATTGTCATATCTGATAAAATGGACAAAACAATTGTTGTCCTTGTTTCGCGTTTAAAAGAACATCCAAAATATAAGAAGCGCTATAAAATTACCAAGAAATACAAAGTTCACGACCCTGAAAATAAGTATAAAGTCAATGACAAGGTTAGTTTTATTGAATGCCAACCGATTAGCAAAGACAAACACTGGAAAGTAATTGAGCAAAGTTAGGAGTTAATAGTTTGTAGTTACATGATTCAAAAAAGAACACAACTTCAAATAGCTGATAATACTGGCGCTAAAATAGCCCAGTGCATCGGCATAATTGGCGGCACTAAACACAGATATGCTAAAATAGGTGATATTATTAATATTTCGGTTAAATCAGCTGAATCGCGGGCAATGGTCAAAAAGGGCGAGGTGCAAAAAGCTGTTGTTGCCAGGCAGAAAAATGCTTTTCGCCGCAAAGACGGCTCTTATGTCCGTTTTGATGATAACGCGGTTATTATCTTGGATAACTTTGAGCCAAAGGGCACTCGACTTTTCGGCCCAATACCATATGAGCTGCGCCAGAGATTTCCTAAAATAATATCATTAGCCCAGGATATAATTTAATATGAAAATTAAGAAAAACGATATTGTTTTAATAATTTCCGGCAAAGATAAAGGCCGCAAAGGCAAAGTGATTAAAGCTTCGCCAAAAACAAACAAAATCGTTGTTGAAGGTTTAAACATAATCAAAAAACATGTTCGGCCAAAAAAACAGGGCGAAAAAGGCCAGCGCATTGACTTGCCAGCGCCTTTGGATGTTTCTAATGTTAAATTGATTTGTCCAAAATGCAAAAGCCCGGTCAGAATAACAAAAAAAAGAATTTGTAAAAAATGCCAAAACCAAGTTTAAAAATTGAAAAAGCAGTTATTAACTGCAGTTTAAGCGAAATGCCAGCCGATGAAAAATTGCGGGAAATAGTTTTTAATGATTTAGCGATCATTACAGGCCAAAAGCCAATTTTGAGAACAGCTAAAAAAGCAATTGCCGGATTTAAAATCAGACAGGGTGCGCCTATTGGCGCTAAAATAACTCTGCGAGGCAAAAGAATGCGGAATTTTGTTGAGCGATTAGTTAATATTGCTTTGCCAAGAACAAGAGATTTCAGGGGAATTGAAAAAAAATCTTTTGACGGACGAGGCAATTTGACAATCGGCATCAAAGAGCATACTATTTTTCCAGAAATCAATCCCGAAGATATTAAGCAAGTTTTTGGATTTGAGATTATAATAGTCACAAACGCAAAGAACGACGAACAAGGCGCAAAACTACTGAAATCATTAGGTTTCCCAATAAAATAATGGCTACAAAAGCATTAATTGCTAAAGCAAAAAGAAAACCAAAGTTTAAAAGCCGCGTTATCAGACGTTGCTGGCGTTGCGGCCGTCGCCGCGGTTTTATGAGAAAATTCGGCATTTGCCGGATTTGTTTCCGCGAATTAGCTGAACGAGGAGAGATTCCTGGCATTAAAAAATCATCATGGTGAAATCAATTATTTCCCTGCCAATCTACTAGCCGCGGTTTTTTTCCGCCGGCTTAACATCAGCAAACCGGCTAAATCTTTTTCTAAACCGATAATATTAGCTGGACCGGAAATCAGCACTTCCGGCATTTGCCTTTTTAAAAACAAAGAGTGTTTTTCTTGTTGAGCTATTGCATACTCTTCCTGCAAAAGAGGCAAGAATTTATTGGTCTCGGCAAAAATCGCCAAAACAATCTCTCTGCTTCTATCAAACCTATTAATCCCTTTGCTATCTTTTCTCATAATCGGCAAAATATCTTTAAAAATTTCCTGCTGATGAAAATATAAATTAATCTCTAATTTTTTATTTTCTTGAGAGCAATAAATTAGCAAAGAAAATAATTTATCGTATAAATCCGCTAGAATTTCTCCCCAGCGGAAATGAGGAGTGAATCCATTTTTATTTTCCGCAAACAAAGAATCCAAATTAATAATAAAAATATTATTCTTTGGCTCTTGCTCCGGGTAAACTCGTTTAATAACGGGCTTATCGCGGCGCGCGGAAACTTTGGCATCTATAAGCCTTAAATCGTCACCTGTTTGGTATTCTTTATGTCCGGAAAATTCGTAACCGGCTTGCGGCAACTCGCGGTCAGTATTAAAGAAGTCGCCAATTGGACCTAAATGATTTTTAAAAGTTCTTTGCAGTATTTGCAGCTTGGCTTTAAATTTCGGACCTGATTTCTCTGGATCGGTTTGCTGCAATAATTGAGCAAGATCTCTGTTTAAATTATCAATTACCCCTAAACTAGAATAATAAGGATTCATAAATTCAGCCAAAGGCAATTGCCAATCGGGCTTTTCTTTACCAGCAGTTAAAATGGAGATTCTTTCAGATAAACTTTTATTTTTTTCGTCTTGCCAGCCTTTTTTTAACTCACCTTTAATAAACTCATCCATAAGCTCGGTTGGAAATTTTTGAGAGAAGTCCTTAATTTCCGGCGAAACTTCCGGCGGCGCGGACTGATTTTGCTTTCCGGCAAAATAAGCGAGCCAAAACTGGTAAACATCGCTTTTAATCGCGTGCTCTAAAAAATAAAGCAAAACGACTTTAGAAAATTGTTCTTTTTGTTGATTAAAGTCATTTTGCAGCGCAGTCTGAATTTTCTCGTCAGATGTAATAATATTAACTAAGCATTTCTCATAAGCTCGCTCATTATTTCTTAATGATTTGTTCAAAAACCATTGAAGATCTTTTAACAAATTAAAAGATTCTCTCCCCATAATTCTATTTGATAATTCTTCAGGCAAGAATGAACTTACTCTAAAAAAATCAAAAATTATGTTTGAACTGTTGGGCGATCCAATAAGAATCTTACAATTTGCTTGGCGAAATTCTAAACGATATTCTACCGGCGCTAAAATATTTTTCTGCTTTTCTCGCTCAAATTTTTGATCCCAGCGGACAATTAAATTATTGTCTAAAACCAGTTCTGGAAAATAATCAAGAGCAATTAAGAAATCATCGTTCGCATCTACGGACTTTTTTTTATCTTTATTTGGCCAACGATCAATTAAAAGATTTCTTAAAAATAAATCCGCGTGCTCTGGATTAAAATTTTCTATCTCGGAGCTGCTGTGAATAAAAGGTTGAAAAACAGAAGTAAAAGTAGAACCCACTATCTGTCGTATATTATTTTCCAAAATAATCTTTAAATGTTTGATTGTCTGTTCCCGCGATTCAGATAAAACAAAGTTAGGCTTAAATGCTAATAACCCTATCCGCGCTAAAGAATAAAGAACCGAAGCGATTTTGCCAGCCTGTGCGTTCAGCGGCAATTGTTCTTTAATTAATTGATAAGCTAATTTTTCTTTTTCCATTTCACTAATTGAAAGTTCAGGCTTTTCTAATAAAAATTGATTAACTATGGTTTTATCATCATCTAAAGTAGTAAAAACTGATGACTTAAACTCATTTTGCCAAGCAACCGGATTAAGAGCTAGTGCTTTAATTAGATGGACATTGTCTGCTAAAAAACCATCTAATTGTTGACGCTCCTTCTCTTGCTCTTGGACAAGCAAAGGAGAAACAGTGTAGCGGCGAGATAATAAATTTAAAAAAATTTTAAAAATTTCCGGCTCTTGTTTTTGCTGTTTAACCGCATAATTTAATAAAGCAGAAATAGTGTTTAATTGGTCTTCAAAATCTAAAGAATCAATAATATTTTGGTTATCGGCTATCTCTTTCATAATCTGTTCACCGGCGGCCAACTTTACAAAATCGCTTTGCGAATTTTTGAAAATTTTTAAAATATCTTTAAGAAGCCGTTCTCGGCGAAAAGAATAAGAGCCTGGCGAATCTATATCATAAGTTTCTTTAATCAATTGTTCCGTGATGGATACTAAATCAGAAACCGGCATAGCTCCTGCCTGCAATTGATTATCCAAAAATTTTAAAATCGCATCTTCGCAAATACCGTAAGGACGAATGTTTTCATATCGCTCAAATTTTTGCGCTTCTACTTTTGCGATGCTATCTAAACCATCATGCAAGTAAATTCGAGCTGAATCATATTGTTTTCCGAGTTTAAATAACATAAAAATATTATTTTTTGTTTGTTCTAAGTTGGCGCCAGCTAAACCGCGCGCGGACCAAACTTTATATTTATCCAAAAATTCGTCTAATCTTTTAGTTTTCTGTTCTAAACTATGCAAATTTTCTAAAACCATATTTTTGATTTGCCGGCAAGCATCAATAAAATAATCTGGATTCTCGGTAACCGCAGCGGTTTTAATCAATTGAGCAAGTTTAGTTTGCTCTGTTTCAGTAAATTCATTTGATTGTTTAATTCGTCTGGTGGTTGAATCAGCAACACTTGTGGCTTCAAATTCTTGCCATTGTTGCAGCTGTTCATCATAATACTCTACTTTGGCATGGCCAATCACTTTAAAAGCGCTATTATAAGTTGATTTGCCTTGAACGATTCTGGCTGGAATTTCGGCTTGCCGAAAAATATGCGCCATCATAGCGGAAAATATTTGGCAATCTCCAATGCCGATATTTTCCGCTAAACCATAAAATCGCTCCCGGCCCAAATGATTATACATTTCATCTAACAAGTCACTGCCCAATCCATAGACAAAATCTAATCTTCTAGCGGAAAATTCCTGCTCAAAATAATCAATCTTTTCTTGAACAGAGCCATAAGATTTAGCAGTTTCAATAATATCTTTAATCTCTGCTGAAGCAAAGGCATTATCAGTAAAAGTTTTAAGAAATTTATTAGTTTCATCAGGTAAAATCTTCTCCGGGCTGATTTGCGGCTCTAAAGTGTAATGAACAAAACCAGGCGCAGGACTGGCAAAAACATAAACATTTTCCCCAGCGTACAAATGAACCGCTACCGATGCAATATCCCGCGGCGGATCAGTTTCAGACCAGCCAATAGTTTTTAACTCATACCCGTCAGGCACAAATAAGCTAACTTTTTCTCCGGCTTGGCAAGGCAAATGCGCTATTGCTTTTTGACCGGATGGTTTTCCCGACGGCAAAAATTGCTCAATCTTAATCTGTTTTGGTTTTTCCGCGGGAAATGAAGCAAAACCGCCAAAGCTCAAATCCGCTCGGTTAGCAATAAACAATTTATTATTCCACAACTCTGGATCTAAACTCTCTAAACGGCCAACAGTCTCTCTTAATCGTTCTTCTTCAATCGGATTAAAAGCAATTTGCGGATTCTCAATTTTTTCACTTATTTCCCGGCTGGGCTCTCGATCTATTTTTGCCTGCTCCCATAACCTGCTCTCTTGTTCTTTCCGCAGATAATCCGGCAAACCGCCGCGCGATTTGATTCTCTTTAAAGAAATTGGGTCATTTTTATATAATTCCTCTAAAGTTTTCTCTTTAGGCCGCTTTTTAGTAGTTCTGGACATTATCTCTATTGTTCTATGATCAATGTCTTGCTTTTCTTCTTTTTTTTGAATCAATAAATTAATCATTTGCCAAATATTATTTTCTATCTGTTTGCTGATATCTGCTCTTTTTAATTTAATCGCTGTTTCTAAAACTGAAATATATTGTTCTAAAAACTGTTCATCAACCTTAGCTAAAGCCTGGCTGACGCCGGATAGCCAAAAAGAAAAAAACGCCGGCGAACGAGTTTCGGCGGTCAAAAATTTAGAAGAATCAAAATTTAAGCAATATTCACTCTCATTTAAATTTGCTTGGGCATCAAATAAATAATCTGTGTTTTCCGCTAATTGTTTGCGATCAAAAACGAATTCTTGGTTTTCTACTTGTTGAAATTGACGGCATATATTTTGAACAATCGCGATAATCTCTTTTTCGGATAGCAATTGACTGCCGCTATGAATTAATTTGAATTTTTCTATCAGTTGTTGTTCCTGTTTTTTCTGCTTTATTTTTAATTTTTCTTGATCAGCCGTCAGAAACTCGCTGGATTGATTTAAAAATTGCCGCAGACGCCTTAATTGCTGCTGGTAAACAATTAAATTATCTGTATTTCTAAAATCATCTGATTCCGCGACCGGCCCCGATAAAGTTTTCTGCCAGTCTGACCAAAAACTTTGCCCGCTCAAATTTGCTGTTTTTTTATATTCAGTGATAATTTGATTGGCAGAAAGAAGTAATTCATAAATTTTATGCAGTCTGTTTTGCATCTCTTGTTCCGGTTTTAACTCTGGAGTTGGCTCCGGGATTTTGGAAAATTCGTATTGGTCCAAATTCGGTTCATAAATTTTAGTGCCGTCTTTTAAAAATTTTACGGCTAAAGTAAGAGCGTCAACGTTCGTGAATACTGCCTGACCGTAATTTTTAAAATAATTATATTGATGTTCTATAATATTTTGGCATTTCTGCAAAAAAACTGAATTCTCGCGCGGATCTTGCTCTAAAACATCAGCTTGGCTCAATTTATGTTCTTGATTAGAAAATTGTTCAGGGTTTGACATTATTGAAAGTATAACATTGTTAGATTAACCTTGCAAAGAAGATGTTCGCATGCTATAATCTTATTATGCTTACCGACCCAATCTCCGACATGTTAATAAGAATCAAAAACGCCTTGGCTTCTCAAAAAACAGAAGTTGAAATGCCATTGTCAAAATTTAAACTGGCCCTGGCTAAATTATTAAAGAAAAAAGGCTATTTTGAGAAAATCAAAAAAAGAGATAAAATACTCAAAATTATTTTAAAGCCAGAAGTGATGAGTGATTTAAAAAGAATATCAAAACCCGGTTGCCGTGCGTATCTTCAAAAAGACCAAATAAAATTAAACAAGCATAAATTTGCCATTATATCAACCTCAAAAGGATTGTTAATTGATATAGACGCTAAAAAACAAGGTCTTGGCGGCGAAGTTATTTGCGAAATATATGTCTAGAATAGGTAAAAAACCAATAGAAATACCCCAGGGCGTTGAAATAAAATTCGATAAAAATTTTATAGTTGTCAAAGGACCAAAAGGCGAACTAAAACAGGAAATAAAAGCCGAAGTGCAAATAGATAAAGATAAAATTTTGGTCAAATCTGACAACAGCGCTGTTTGGGGGTTATCACGCAGTTTAATTGCTAATATGGTTGAGGGCGTTGTTAATGGTTTTAGCAAGCAACTGAAGATTGTCGGTATTGGTTATAGCGCCCAAGTTAAAGAAAATAAGCTGATTATGAAACTGGGGTTTTCTCATCCAGTAGAAATAGAAATACCTAAAGATATTGAAATAAGAGTCGAAAAAAATATTATTACTATTTCAGGGGCTGATAAGCAATTGGTTGGTCAGATCGCCGCCAAAATAAGAGATACTAAAAAGCCCGAGCCATATAAGGGCAAAGGCATCAGATATATGCGTGAAATAATTAAGCTTAAGCCGGGTAAAAAAGCCATTGGCGTTGGAGCATGAAAAAAATTAGAGGCACAAAATTAAGACCAAGATTAAGTGTTTTTCGCAGTTTAAAATTTATTTATGCGCAAGTTATCAATGATGATATCGGCCGCACTTTAGCTAGCGCTTTCGGCAAAGAACCAGCTAAAGTCGGCGCTGAAATTGCCGAGAAATGCTTAAAAAGTAAAATTAAGAAAATCGTTTTTGACCGAGGTAAATATCAATATAAAGGTAAATTAAAAATCTTGGCTGAAGCGGCTAGAAAAGGAGGATTGGGATTTTAATGTTTAAAGATAGAGATTTTGAGACAAAATTAATAGATATTGCTCGAGTTACCCGCGTTGTTGCCGGCGGCAAACGTTTTCGTTTTCGCACTGTTGTTGTTATCGGCGATAGAAAAGGCGGTATTGGTTTGGCAGTTGGCAAAGGCGCTGATGTTTCAGGTGCAATGGATAAGGCTATTACTAAAGCTAAAAAAAATTTAATTAAAGTCCCGTTGATAAATGGCACAATTTCGAATTACATTGAAGTAAAACACAAGAGCGCTAAAATAATCTTAAAACCAAGAAAAGACGCTCTTGTGGCCGGCGGCGTAATCCGGATAATGGCTCGTTTGGCCGGGATTCAGTCAATCAGCGCTAAAATGCTTGGGTCGCAGAATAAATTAAATAATGCCCAGGCAATGATGATTGCTCTAAAAAAATTAAAAAAACATGCAGATACACCAACTAAAACTAAAGTCAAAAAAGAAAAATAAAAAACGCATTGGCCGCGGCGGCAAGCGGGGAACTTATTGCGGCCGTGGGACCAAGGGTCAAAAAGCGCGCTCCGGACATAAACTACCGAAGAAAGGTTCTTAGTTGTCGCGCGCGCAATTGCTTCTCAGCCGGACTAACATTGTCCGGCAAAAAATAAGCGGTAGTTCCGGGACGCGGTGAATACTTAGCAATATAGGCCTTAAAAAAGCTAACTTGCTTAAAAAGCTTAACCGTGTTCTGGAACTGCTTTTCTGTTTCCCCTGGAAAACCGACAATAATATCAGTGGTTAATTTAATTTTCGGAATTTTTGATTTTATTTTTTGCACCAAATGCAAATAATCCTCGCGGGTATATTTTCTATTCATAGCTCTCAAAATTTTATTATCACCAGACTGAACCGGTAAGTGGATTTCTTTGGGGATTTTTTTATTTTGAGCAATTTCGTCTATCAGTTCGTCAGAGAAATCCTTGGGATGATTGGTTAAAAAGCTGATTTCAAAATTGCCTTTAAGAGTAGTTATTTTTTGGAGTAATTTAACAAAATTCGGATACGAATTAACATTTTGGCCAAGTAAAATTATTTTTTTATGACCTTGCTTGAGCAAGTGCTTTGCTTCGCAAATAATATTTTTTTGCGGTCTGAAGCGCTCGCGGCCTTTAGTATATGGCACAACGCAATAAGAGCAAAAATTATTGCAACCCTGCATAATTGGTATGTAAGCAATTTTCGGCTTAATTTTAGAAATATCAAAATTTTTAAATTCCACGCCCATTTTTTGAAATTTTTTCTTGTCTTTTTCTAAAACACAGCCAGTTAAAATTATTTTTCTTTGCCCGCCGTAGCCTTGTCGCCGACGCGCTATAGCCGCTTTGGCGACGGCGCGGCGAAGGCGGGTTATTTTAGAATAAACGCGGTCAACTGCTGACTGCCTGACTGAACACATATTAATAATTATTAAATCGGCCAGTTCTGGAGAATTGACCGATGCATAATTTTTATTTTCCAAATAAGTCGCGATTTTTTCAGAATCACTCTCGTTCATCTGACAGCCGTAAGTCAGGATGTGATATTTCATAAGAGCTTGATAATTAGTTCTCTGGGCTGGTAACATTTTCAATAAAATCTTTTATGCTTACTTCTTGCTGTTCTTTTTTGCCTCTTTCCCGGATGTTAATTGTTTTATTTTTGATTTCTTTGTCGCCAACAATTAATAAATACGGAATTTTCTGCATTTCGCCGTCGCGAATCTTTTTAGAAACTGTTTCGTTCGCATCTTTAATTTTTGTTCGAAAGTCTTGCAGATTTTCTAAAATTTTAGAAGCATATTTTTTATGTTTTTGAGAAATCGGGATAATCCAAATCTGCTCCGGCGAAAGCCAGAAAGGCAAGGCTCCGGCATAATGCTCCAGCAAAACGCCTATAAATCTTTCTAAAGAACCATAGATTGTTCTGTGAATCATTACCGGCCTCTGCTTTTTGCCTTGCTCATCAATGTATTCTAATTTAAAATTTTCCGGCTGGCTAAAGTCTAGCTGAACTGTGCCACATTGCCAAGTTCGGCCGATTGCGTCTTCTAAATGCGAGTCTATTTTCGGGCCGTAAAAAGCGCCGTCTCCCGGATTGATTTTATAATCCATGTTTAAATCTTTTAAAACATTTTCAAGAATTTTTTCAGCCAGATTCCACATTTTTAAGTCGCCGGTGTATTTTTCAGGCCTGGTTGATAATTCCAAATGCCATTTTTTAAAACCGAATTTTTGATATATTTTTTGAGTTAATTTAATGACTTTTTTTAATTCGTCCTCTATTTGTCCCTGGCTGCAGTAAATATGCGCGTCATCTTGAACAAAAGCCCTGACTCTGAAAAGTCCATGCAAAACTCCGGCTAATTCATGCCGATGAACCAAACCGAGTTCAGCAATACGCATTGGCAGTTCTTTATAAGAGTGCGGTTTTTCTTTGTAAATCAAAAGTCCGCCCGGGCAGTTCATAGGCTTAATAACATATTTTTCTTTATCAATTTCTGAAAAATACATATTTTCTTTGTAAGTCTGCATATGTTTTGAAGTCTGCCACAAATCTTGTTTGAGCATAAACGGCGTTGAAATTTCTTGATAGCCAGCTTTTTGGTGTTCTTGTCGCCAGTATTCTATTAATTTATCTTTTAAAAACAAGCCTTTGGGATGCCAAAAAACAAAGCCTGGGCCTTGGTCGTGAAAAGAGAATAAGTCTAGTTTTTGGCCGAATGCGCGATGATCTCTTTTTTTTGCTTCTTCTTGCTGGATTAAATAATCTTGCAATTCTTTTTTGGTTTCAAAAGCCAGTCCGTAAATTCTGGTCAGCATTGGGTTCTTCTCATCGCCTCGCCAGTAAGCCCCGGCGATTTTAGTTAATTTAAATGCGTTAGGACATATTTCTTTGGTTGATTTAATGTGCGGCCCAGCGCATAAGTCAATAAAATTGCCAAGTTTATAAATAATTATTTTATCTAGATATTTAATTAAGTCTAATTTATACTTTTGATTTTTAAATAATTTTTTGGCTTCTATTTTAGAAATAATTTTCTTTTCAAATTTTAAATTGCTTTTAATCAACTCTCGCATTTTATTTTCTATTTTTTTAAGATCAGAATCAGAAATTTTTAAATTGTCAAAATCATAATAAAACCCGTTTTCTATACTTGGTCCAATGCCAAACTTAACTTTTGGATAAAGTTCCTGAACAATTAAGGCCATAACATGAGCTAAGCTGTGACGGATTTTGTTTAGTTGATTGTTTTTATCTTGTGTTTTTGACATATAAATACGTTTTCTTTATTATCATAATAATGCTTTGATTATTTTTAGTCAATAACCCAAAATAATGTAACTTGACCATTTATTGTTTTTGTTTTAGAGTAACTCTATGAGATTTCAAAAATGGCACGGCTTGGGCAACGACTTTATTTTAATTGAGGGCTCTTTAAAGAACCCTAATTTTTTAGCCAAAAAACTTTGCGACCGACATTTTGGTATTGGCGCTGACGGTCTTGTTTTGATTTTGCCAAGCACAAAAGCAGATTATAGAATGCGAATTTTTAACCCCGACAGCTCTGAAGCAGAAATGTGCGGCAATGCGATTAGATGCGTGGCAAAATATATTAACAAAAAATCAATTAGAGTAGAAACTTTGGCCGGGATTATTGAGCCGGAATTATTGAGCAATGGCCAAGTTAAAGTTAATATGGGCAAGCCAAACCATATTGGCGATTTCAACCAAATAACAGCAATTTCTATTGGCAATCCTCATGCGGTTTTATTTGTTAAAAATTTTGATTTTGATTGGCAGAAGAAAGGCCGAGAAATTGAGAATAATATTAAATTGTTTCCCAAAAAGACCAATGTTGAATTTGTTAGAGTAATTGATAAAAATAATTTGGAAGTTAAAGTCTGGGAACGAGGTGCTGGAGCTACTTTAGCCTGCGGCACCGGCGCTTGTGCCGCTGCTTTTGCCAGTTTTCTAAAAAAGAAAACTAATAATAAAGTAAATGTCTATTTGCCCGGCGGTAAATTAAAAATTGAAATAAAAGACAATATTTATATGACTGGACCAGCAATTAAGGTTTTTGAGGGAGAAATAAGAGAATTAAAGAGGCGCTAGAGAGAATCAGGAGATTAATGTTTCAGAAAAAGCATTGGCAATTTACTAATCTTCCTTTTTATTCTTAAACAATTTGTAATTTCAATTGTTCTTTGGTCGATTTCTTTAGTATTGAGCCAAACACAATTTAGCAATATATTGCCTTTGGACAACAAATCAAATATTATTCCTTCGGCCGCATAAGAAGCAATGATTCTTTTAGCAAAATTTTCTATTTGTGTTTTATCATTAAGCCCTATATGACTTTTTATTCTTTCTAATTGTTCTTGCCAAGTCTTTTCAGAAATTAAATTTAGTTTATTCGCATTTAAAATTTTTAGAGCTTGATTAAAAGCGTGCTGATACTGCTTTTTATATTTAGCAATTAGTTCTGTGAATAAATAAACTTTTGTCCTAATGATTCGATAATCTTTCTTGAGCATTTGGTTAATTCTATTTTTGAATTCTAGAAAAGAATTTTTGACATTTTGCTTACCTAAAATATTAACTGATTCTGGTGTTAAATAATAAGCATTTGTATCAGCAATAATTTTAACAAGCTTAAATTTAATTCCTAAATCCTTTAAAAATTTTAAAATTTGATTATCTTGTTTTTTATTTTTTACAACCCGAGGGATTTCAGTAAATTTATCTATATTGTTGTTATTAAAAATTTTATCTAGATCAGCGCAATAATTAATAAAAACCTTGCTTTTTTTATCTTTATCTAAAAATCTAGGAGGGCATTCCCAATCATAAAAAGTAATAATTTTTTGATTTTTTAGTGATTGGCGAATATATATTCTGAAAAGAAATTCGTTCTCAATCGGCATTTTAGATTTTTGTTTTATCTGTTGAATAATATAGTCAGTTTTTTTCATGTTTAAGATAATAGGGGAGAAGCTTTGATTCATCTTCTCCCCCCGTTGTTTTACTTTAATTGAATTATTGGCAGCCACTCCTCTCGCGGTAATGCCGCATTTTCTAATACAGCCACTCCTGGCGATTCCACGCCAAGTATTACAGGATTTTTACCAAAAAACCCTTTGCGCATTAATATGCCATCTAAAGCAAATCCAGCAAAAATTCGTTCTATAAAATCCTGAGCTATGTTTGACGGCACAGAGAGTGATAGAAAAGACCTTAAGCGCTCCTCTTCTAATCGTCGGGCTTTTTCTGGCACATTATTCCATGGTTGGCTATAATATAATTCTACAAATTTATCAAAATTATTCTTGACTAATTCATAGTTCGAGATCACATTATAGTTCAAATTTTTAGACGCGGGCGGCTCTGGTAGGGGTAAGGGGAAAAGTATAAGAGCATCTGTTGCAGAAAAAATAGCCGATACAGTAAAGTTGATTCCGGCTTTTCTTGCTTCGTCTACAAAAGCGCCTACCCTCGCCAACCTTTCAGGCGTGCTTTTGTTCTCGCCTTCGATATATTCGGTTGTCAAGCCTGTTTTATTTCGATTTAATTTAAACCCGCTGTTCTTCATTGTAGGACAGATAAAAAAGAGCAGGCTTAATCCTTTTTCTCCATCTTGGGAATATAGATTGCTCACTTTTTCAACAGATTGAAAATCTCGAATCACAGCGAAAAGGTCCATTTTGTGCCTCCTTGAATGTTGTCAAAATGCTCGATATTTTTTCTAAGTTATCAAAGTATATTTAACATATATAGTTACAATTTGCAATATCTTAGGTTGGGTAATGTCACCCTCTTTTGGCCTGTCGAATAGATATGATAATGTCAGGTTTGAGTGAAATAGAAATGTCAGGGTGAAGCGGTAAAATGGTTTAGTTCATGGCAATAGGGGGAAATCCAGCAATCACCGAATG
>Ga0210017_1000497_pt1 | contig 33302 bp, 31 predicted proteins | sample CryGeyCG2014_020_FD_183966 | JGI IMG/M metagenome (GOLD analysis project Ga0210017, IMG submission 183966) | Groundwater microbial communities from aquifer - Crystal Geyser CG08_land_8/20/14_0.20 (SPAdes) (version 2) | ecosystem: Environmental > Aquatic > Deep subsurface > Groundwater | place... | reverse complement strand
TGTATTGTATCACTAATTTTTCAAGAAAAAAACTTCCTTCTTCAATTTGTTTGTATTCCCGTGACCGATGAGTCCTAAATATGAATTTACCGTCTCCTTTGATTTATTTGTTTTTAATCTCTCAATCATTCTTCTTTTTGTTTTTGTACGCAAGATTCGGTGATCGGTAAAACTTATCCAACCAAGAAAATCAATTCCCGACACTAAAGTTTTGACCGTTACCTTATTCGGGTGTAAGGAAAGTTTTAGCTGGTTTTGGAGGAGGCTGTCAATTTGTGGAATTAAATTTTCAAGATATTTCCTATTTTTTGACAATAAAACAAAATCATCCGCGTAGCGTAGATACCATTTGATTTTCAATTTTTGTTTTATAAATTGGTCAAATTCATTCATATAAATATTTACCAATAGTTGACTCGTCAAATTTCCCAAAGGTAACCCTACTCCAACTTTTATTAAACAAAAACTCTCAATAATTTCCTTTAAGAACCAAATTAATTCTTGATCATGAATCGACTTTTGCAGAATTTGGAGTAAAACTTGATGATCGATGCTAGCAAAAAACTTTTTGATGTCACATTGCAGTACCCAGCAAGTTCTTGTATTATTTTTACTCACTTTGTAAGCGAAATTTCTGAGTCTGTCCAGCGCCTTATGAGTTCCTTTTTTATTTCTGCAGGAAAATGAATCAGCGATAAATTTGCGATTGAAAAACGGGTATAGTTTTCTGTAAATTGCATGATGTAAAAGTCGGTCTCGAACCGGCGCTTTATGAATCTCTCTTGGTTTTGGGTCGTGAACTTTGAAAGATATATATTCTCCATGTTTATAACTTTTTTGCAAAAGTTCATAATGTAATGCTAATATGTCGTCCATAAGCTGAAAAGAAAATTCCTGGACATCTTTTTTGTTTCGCTTGCCTTTCAAAAATTCTTTCCAAGCTTCCAACAAATTATCAACGCTAATAATTTCAGCGAAAATATTTTCTAAAACTTGTTTCATAAATGACTATATAAATAAAAAATGGATCTACCACTAATTCACAAATTGATTGAAGTATATAAACTCTGGCAAGAATACTTGCCCCACTTTCCAAAAACTTCCAGATATACTTTGGGGTCAAAAATTGACCAGCTGTTTATCGAGATGACAGAGCTTGTATATTCTGCAAGCTATATGCCGACGGAAAAGAAGCTGGCTTGCATCAAAAAATCTTCTTCTAAATTAGACTTGTTGAAATTTTTCTTGAGAATTTCTTGGGAAATAAAAGCACTCGATAATAAAAAATATATCGCACTTTCTGAACGGTTAGACGAAACTGGCAAAATGCTTGGCGGCTGGATCCGCCAACTAAAAGAAAAACTTCCGTCAGAGACAGAAGAATAAAGATAGTTGCGGGGCGCCGACCAAGGCGTTGTTGTCATTCCAGTCATTGTCGGCATCGCCAAGGTCGAAACGGAAGTCGTACGGATACAGGTAGAGGCAGAACGGGCGGAAGTGGTCGTCGTGCTGCCAGAGACCAAATGTGCAAAATATCATCTATGCCACCATCCATTGAATTCTCTCTGGATTGAATCTAACTTGGGGTCATCAACCCGCCAATATCTTGCACCAAGTATCTTTATTTTTGAAATCACTACTCGACTCTAGCAGAAAACTTATCCTCTGCTATTCTGCGAATTCAGCAATTCCGGATTTCGATCGCTTCCAGCCGTAACCAAAAGCATTTAATCTACCCTCTATTTTCCAAACTACCATTTTTTATCCAAAGAAAAAAGTCCCTGCGTTAGCCATATCGGCAAACATTGCAGGGGCTTCAGTCCGTCACCGGTTCCAAGGGATCCAAAAGGAACAAGATCCCCAGAAACCAAGTGCTACGGTACTTGCGGGGCGCCGACCAAGGCGCCGCTGTCACCCCAGCCATCGTCGGCATCGCCAAGGGCGAAACGGAAGTCGTACGGATACAGGTAGAGGCAGAACGGGCGGAAGTGGTCGTCGCGCTGCCAGAGTTCTTCGTCACTCTGGCGCAGGGCGACCAGCGCCCACATGCCGATCTCCTTGTCCTCGTTCAACTCCTTCCTGACCCGCTCCGGCTCGTTCTCGGGCAGCGCGAGCGAGGCGATCACGACCGGCCAAGCGAAGCCGATCCCAGAAGCCGCCTGCTTCTGCCGACCCTCGGCCGTGGAGAACGACCGGCGGTCCCAGTAGATTGGGAGGGTCATCCCCTCCTCGACTCCGGTCTTGCCGCCGTTCCACAACCCCATCTGGTCCCCGCCTTCCGGCCACAAAGCGATATCGGGGTTGCTGCCGGACAGCAACCCGACTGCTTGCTTGGGCGTCAGATCCCAATTGATTACGACTTTCTTCAACCGGTACACCGGCATGGGGACAACGATCCGCACGGCCACGCTGACCACCTCCCTTTCAGAGGTTGGAATCAGAAACATGTTAGTTACTGCTCTCAGTAAACTTTTTGGCGCACTGAAAGCAGCAACTAATTAGCAAGTCATTTGTGAAATGTTCAATAACAGCCCAGTATGGCACAAATGCAACTAGTTTGTCAAGCTCGGCTAGCGTGGGATTTCAATGGTGTCGGATGAAATCTTCTTGAAACCACTTTCAGAATTTATATCGAGAAAGGTTTTGATTTTGGCGGTTTTGGCTGCACCGGTCATAAACTCCGGTTTGACGACTTTTTCACGGGTTGGCAGAAAACTTAAAGTGATTTTATCTTTGCTGATTGTGCCGGCGATGACTAAGCCCTCCTGCGTTTCAGTTGAAAAAAACTGATCGAAAACGAAATTTCCCAGCGAGTAGATAATTGGCTTACCATCGATGATTTCAAAATCCTCGGTAACATGCGGATGACTTCCGACTGTCAAGTCGGCGCCGGCCGCAATCCATTTTTCCGCCAGCGACTCCTGCGACGCGACATGACTTTCCTTATATTCTTCGCCCCAGTGGGGAAAAATTATCACCGCGCGGCCGGCGCTTTTCTCGGTTTTGATTTTTGCTTCCAGCGCCGTTTCGTCAAAATCCGATAAAGCCATAACCCCGATAACCGATAGCGGGATCGGGCCGTCAAGACGCACTGTCGATGCCACCTTATCAAAACCCTCCGCCTGGCCAAAATATTTAATGCCGGCATCACCAAGAACTTTTTTCGTATTTGCCAAACCGGACGCACCGGCATTGGCGCTGTGATTATTTGCCAGCGAAACTGCGCCGACATTTAGATATTTTAGAACCGACGATGTCTCCGGCGGAAAATTAAAAACCATACTGCCGGATTTCCAATCATCATCAATCTCCGAGGCAGAAATCGGCCCCTCCAAATTCAACAGCGACAAATCAGCGCCGCGAAACGGCCGGGTGCCGAAATTGGCAAAAATCTTTTTAAGACCAATACCTTTGTAATTATGCCAAACATTGCGGTCAAACATCGCATCGCCGGCAATGACAAAAGTTGATGACGGCTCTCCTGCGGCCGGCGGATTCTCCGACTCGGCGCTTCCGTAATAGCCCAAAACCACGCTGGTAACTTCGGCATCGTCATTTCCTGATGCGTCGCCAGAGTTGGCATTAAAAAATAAATTAAAATTATCTGCCTCGGCATTCTCGGCCAATTTCGCCGCCAGATACAATGTTTGCGGCGAATCGGTTTCCGCCTGCCAAATTTTATCTTGATCTAAATTCGACAGCGCCTGGATTGAAAAATTATCGTGGACATGCGCCAGCGCCCGCGGGCAGTAATGGGAAAAATCGACCGAGGCCACAAGCAGGCACTCTGGACAATTCTCGGCAATCCAAGCCGATAAATCATCAATTTTTTCCCGGCTGGCCTTGTCCTTAATAATTATCGGCAAAATGCTGACATCGGGAAAATTCGCCCGCAAATCCGGAATAATATTATTTATTCCGTGCTCATTGTCAAAAGCCGCCAGGTTTTCTGCCGCTTTGCCGCTATCAACTAATTTTTTCACTAATTCTTGATCGGAGTAAACTTTGCCAGCAGAGAGCTGCCAATTTTTATCAGCGGTGATGATATCGTTGCCGCCGGCATTGAAGTGATTGACGGAAACCAAAATTATCTTTCTCGGCCAAACCTTACCGGCAACTCCTTTTAACAACTCGGCCCGCTTGTCGGCGAAAGTGTCAAAATGCGGGATAATCACCGCCGAAATCCGACTCTCAGGAGTAAATTTCAGCGGCTCCCACTCCCAGAATGTTCCGCCGCCCTTGCTCCGGCTTTGGAAATAAAAATAAGCGCCAACGATAATTGCTAAAAATATGACAATAATGACAATCTTTTTCATTAATACTATTATAGGTTATCCTCGGCGATAAATAAAAGAGCCGTCCGCGACTGGCGCGAAGGACGGCTGATGACTCTGACCACATCGGTCAGCGGAATCCAAGGCGAGGAGGGCCAAGATAGCTTGTGTTCTTTCCCGATCAAACGACAGTTTGGCGATTGCTCGGATTGGTAATGATGGCGATAATGCGGCGCCACTCCTCTTTCGCCGCTTGAAACTCTCCCATTACCAAGTATGTCACTAGACGCAACCGGCTGAATCTCAACAGAGGACGGGTCGGATATTCCATTCGAGCTCCTCGAACTTCTTGTTGACGACCGCGATGATCGCCTGGTGGACTTCGGCGATCGTTCCGTCGGCGGCAACTACGACGCAGAACTCCGGATGTTGATCGGCGTATTCCAGAAAGCCATCTCTGACCCACTGGTGATATTCCGGCCCCTTTAGCTCTATTCGATCCAATGCTTCGTCGCCCTTGTGCTCAAAGCCAATCTTCGGATCGAGATCAAGGATTATCACCAGATCGGGCATCAACGGTTTCTTTAGCGGATCAAGGCAAGTAGCAAATTTCACAAGATAATCGATTGATTTCTGCGGAATTTTTCCGGCCAGTCCTCCTTGGTAAGCACGGAAAGCCGGGTCGTAACGGTCGCAGACGACAACCTTACCGGCTTCCAGTGCCGGAGCGATGACTTCAAAACAGTGTTGGCTCCGCGCCGCTGACAACAACAACGCCTCTGTTCTTATAGTCATCTTCTGGTATGCTGGATCAAGCAGCAACGACCTGATGACTTTGCCGATCTCCGTTCCGCCCGGTTCAAAGGTTTCAACAACCTCGTAATCTGCCTTCCTTAACGCCTCCGCCAGCAGTTTGCACTGGGTTGACTTTCCACAACCCTCAACACCGTCAAGGGCGATGAACTTGCGCTGCTCTTTATTCGCCATCGGCATCACCTGCCAACCTCCTTTTCGTGTGCCAGTTTTTCATCAATCGCCCTGCTGGCGTCTGCCATCCACGCTTGTACTTTCGGATCGTCTGTTCGATAGGTGCGTTGCTCCCATGAGCGCCCTTCAACAGAGCGAAGGAAACCCTTGAACTCCTCGAAGTACGACCCATAGATATGAAAGCTGTCAACGACATGGTTGTACTGGCCGACTTTGATCCGACGGCCTAGCCGCTCGCTGACCCTTTCGGCGACAACGCGCTGAAGGGCAGTGATGGCGTACATGTTCATAAATGCCGCCTTGTAGGCATCGTTGCTACGAATGTGAAAATTCAGCACCAGTTGATCATCAAAGATTCGGAACCAAAGATACTGCATGCAAGGTGGAACTTCAATCATTGGATCAAGCCATGGTTTCCAAGTTATCATCTCCGCTCGGCGTGTGTGCGGAGCTTTCGCCAGAGCCTCAACAACTTGATCCAACTGGTTGATTGGTTCAGAGATACCCGGGACTGTGTAGTTCACAAACCTTTCATGATAGGTGTACTGCCACTTTTTGGGATCATCAAGATCAACCCAGTGGTCATGAACACCGCTAATGACCTCCCGGAGATAAATCTCCAGATCTTCGAATCCACCTGGCATGGCGCGATGGATACGCGGTTCGGCGAACGGGTCGGCGACATTTAGCACCAGTATACAGTCGTGGCTTGGCGGATCGCCGGGCCTATCGTACTGCGTGGCAATCTTAGCTCCTCGCTCCCAGCAAGCCAGCACCGCCTCCTCCCAACCTCGCGGCAGATTCTCGGCAACGATATGCACAACCGGTAGTGTCAGCTCCATCTCCGTCATCTCCTCTCGGTTTGTAATGTACGACCCCACTTCGTCCGCCTATGGCGGACTACGGAAGGGTTGATTGCTGTCGCAATCAAAAAAGGGCGAGACGCCCCTCCTCTTTTTCAAGATAGCGTAAAAAGGGTATAATTAAAATATGCGACTGGTGTCATTTTCAAAAAAAGGAATACTCATCGGTTCGTTTAATCTTTCCTGGATTATGTTTTCTGGAATTATTATTTTACTGCCAACCGCTTCATCACCTGGCTCTGACAACCAAGAATGGATAACGAATATCCTAATAACCAATAACGAATAAAACGCAAGGAAAATCTTTACTTCCACGCTCCGTTGAGATACTATCAAGAATGGATAATGAATATTCTAATGACTAATAACGAATAAGGCGAATGACGGAATTAATTTATAAAGAGTTGTCATACCAGCTAACTGGGTTTGCTTTCGAAATTGATAACATTATTGGTTTTGGTCAAAACGAAAAATCATACGCTGACGCTTTAGAAGTGCTACTCAGGAGAAACAATTTAAAATATCAACGGGAATTTTACTTCCCTATCAAAATCGAGGAACAGGTCATTAAAAAACACTTCTTTGATTTCTTGATTGAAGATAAGATAATTGTTGAGCTAAAAGCTAATGATGCAAACTTTAAACAAGTATGTGCCCAAGTTTTCCAGTATTTGAAATCAAGCGGTAAAAAATTGGGTCTGGTGTATCGTTTCAGCAAAAATGGTGTCCGAACAAAAAGAATCCCAAATTATTATTAGTCCCATTAGTTATTGGTTATTCGAATATTAGTCATCCATTCTTGGAGATTTATGAAAATTGGAATTGTTGGCTTGCCCAATGTCGGGAAATCGACACTATTTAATGCTTTAGTTAAGGGTTCGCATGCAGCGGCCTCGAATTATCCGTTCTGCACCATCGAGCCAAATGTTGGAATTGTCGAAGTTCCGGATGAGCGGCTTGCTCCCTTGGCCGAGGTTTCCAAATCGAAAAAAATCGTTCCGACTGTTGTTGAATTTGTTGATGTCGCCGGCTTGGTCAAAAACGCCCACAAAGGCGAAGGGCTTGGCAATCAATTCCTCTCGCACATCCGCGAGTGTGACGCGATTGCCATGGTCGTGCGATTTTTCGAAGATGAGAAAGTCACGCATGTCAGTGGTAAAATTAACCCGACTGATGATATTAAAACCATTGAAACCGAACTGCAGTTGGCCGACATTGCCACAGTTGAAAAACGAATTTATAATTTAGAGCGCGATATTAAAGGTGGCTCAAAAGAGGCGGTAGTGGAAAAGGCGGTGCTGGATAAAATTATAAAAAAATTATTTGCCGGACATAACGCCAGAGATGCCGAGTTATCAGATAATGAATTAGCAATCGTAAAATCGCTGGCGCTTCTAACAATGAAACCGATTTTGTATATTGCTAACTGCTCGGAGGAACAATTGCTTCGTCATTCCCGCGAAGGCGGGAATCTACTATTAGTGGATCCCCGGATCAAGTCCGAGGATGACAAAGTTGATTTTATTCCAATTTCGGCCAAAATCGAGTCAGAGCTAAACGAGCTTTCTGATGCTGAAAAAAAGGAATACCTCGAAACTTTAGGTATTAAGGACACCGGTATTAACCGCTTGATAAAAGCCGCCTATAAAGCGCTAAATTTGATAACTTACTTTACCTCCGGCGAAAAGGAGACTCGCGCCTGGACTGTCCGAAACGGTGCGCCGGCGCCGGAAGCCGCTGGTGTCATTCACACTGACTTCGAAAAAGGTTTTATCGCCGCTGAAGTTATACCGTGGCAGGATCTCTACGCCCAGGACGGCTGGTCCGGCGCCCGCACCCACGGCCTCATTCGCACAGAGGGCAAGAACTACGTTTTCAAAGATGGTGATGTGACACTATTTAGGTTTAATGTTTGATTGAACTGACAACATATTTGTTGTCAAGTTTTTTTAGAAATGTCCGGTTTCTAATCTTTTAGAAATGTCCGGTTTTGTTAATGTAATGTTAAAGCCTTTGACTGTAGCTTTCTCCAAGGATGGTTGATTGCCGGAACTCTGGCCATCTGAGGATAATGAATATTGGGATTACTGGTCAAGGCGAAAACTCTGAGTTTATCCGGTTGTTTTGTTTTCTCCTTGTTGATCGGTTTACAGTTTAGAATCTTGTCATTTTGTCCTATCACCAAACTACCATCCAATCGTTCTTCGATTGTTACCTTCGACCTAGGTAAAACCAGTTTTGGCTGGACGCTGTCCAATTGATACCATTGGTTCTTAAAGCTGATAGTGAAATCATTGTTTACCAATCTCTCCGACTTAATGGAAAAACTTTTTGCCAGATTATCTTTAACTGTTAATGGTTGATGAAAGTCGGCTTTCTTCTTTGCTTGTTTTTGAAACCTTTGATTAAACTCCGGTAGGAATTCTGCCTCAAGAAAGGTATTTGCTTCGGCAATGGTAGATATTCCCTTAAGTCGTAGTTCTTTAACTAGGCGGTCTTGTAGTGTCCCGAAGAGGTTTTCTATTCGACCTTTGGCTTGCGGGGACTTGGCGTTAATCAATTCAATATCTAACTCTTCACAAGCCCGACCGAATTGGGTTAAGGTTTTCTCATCCAAGGCAATTTTATGGTTAACCTTGTAAGTTCCGTGATTATCAAGATATATTGCTTTTGGTTTACCAAAGTTACCGATGTATCTCAGCCAGAAATCGAACACCGGCATTGTTCCTTCAAAGCGGTAGAATCTGGTATTGACTAAATTGTTGGCATCATCGCGCGAGGCTAGAAGAACGATCTTTTCTCCTCGACCTTCAAACCAATTATGGTGGCTACCATCAAACTGAACTAACTCGCCAAAGTGATTCTTCCGTTCTCGCCATGATCGATGTTTGGCTTTTCGTTTCTTCTCTTGCCACAAATCAGCTTTAATCATCTCTAGGCGCAAAACATTTATGCCAATTTTGAGATTGTCAATTTCTTCCAGTTTCTCGGCTGCCAATGTTGGGCCAAAATCAGAGTATTTTTCTTTAACCAAACCAATGGCGCGGGATTTTAATTCTTCTGACACTCTGTGATTACTTGGACGACCTCTAAGGTGATGAATCAATCCGGCCGGACCAAGGTTAGAAAAGTTAATTGCTATCCTTCGGATTTGACGGTCTGATAATCCCAAACAACTTGCGGCTTCAATTTGTGTCATCTTTCTATTTATCACTGATTCAATAACCGGTAAACGATTCAATTCTTTTCTGCTCATTGTTAGTAACTCCTGCATTTCTTTAGCCCTCCTTGAATTAAGATTTAGATATCTTAATTATCCCAAGGAAAGCGGACATTTCTATTGTACTCAATTAGGACATTACTAAAAAATTTCTACAAGGCGGTTTTTTTGTTGACAATCCAAACTCGATTTGCTAGTATTACTATACGACTAACAAACCCTCGCACCAGAATAAATTCGGTGTGGGATAAACTTTCCAGCCATTTTCCCAAAAAGAGCTGGACTTCGCCCATACTCATTGGGACCAACGAAGGCCATAAGGAGACAAATGAGAGAATACGAACTTACCTACCTCGTATCTGATGAGGTATTGGAAAAAGATTTGGATAAAGTAACCGAAAAAGTCACCGGTATTATTGAAAATGAAGGCGGGAAAGCTAAAAAAGAAGAAGCTTGGGGCCGACGCAAATTGACTTATCCGATTAAAAAGCAGAATTTTGCCACTTATGTCACCGTTTGGTTTGAACTGCCTAAGGAAAAAATCGCTGATATTGAACATGAACTTCGTGTTCACCCACAGATTATCCGCCATCTGATTACTTTAAAAGTTGAAAAGGGCAAAGAATTAGTAGTTTCTAAAGAAGATATTGTCGACACTGGGGATGTTAAGGCGATTCTTGGCAAGAAAAGCTTTGAGATGGTTGAAGGCAAAACTGAGGAATCTAGAGATCTGATGGCCAAGAGAGAAAAAGAGGGAGAAGAAAAGCCCGAAGAAATCAAGGAGAAGAAGAAAGTTGAAGAAAAGGTTGGAAAGAAAGAAAAACCAGTAATTGAAGAAAAAGAGAAAAAGATCGAGGAAATCATCGAGGAGAAGCCGAAGAAAGTTAGAAAGGTTAAGAAAGCTGAAAAAGAAGTCAAAGTCGAGGAGTCGATAGTTGAAGAAAAAGTCAAGGAAATAAAAGAAGAGCCAATCAAAGAAAAAATCGCTGAAGAGAAGCCCGGGGAAGATGAAGCTGACCCGTCTCGCCAAGGCGAAGACGAGGCGGATCGGAGGAAAAAACTAGATGAGAAGCTAGACGAACTTTTGAAAGATGATTTATGATAAAATCTAACTAATAGTTAATAACGAATAGCGAATAGCCATAACCAAATAGTTATTTAACAAAAATTCCAGAGTTATTAGTTTTAAGTTATTAGTTATTAGTTTGCGACTGAAAGGAGCATTATGTTTAGTCTAAATCGAGCAACAATAATTGGTAATGCCACCCGCGATCCAGAGATGCGTTATACACCAAATGGCCAAGCAGTTTGTTCGTTCGGCGTCGCCACCAATCGTCGCTGGACAGACAGAAACACCGGCGAGATGCAAGAGCAAGTTGAATTTCATGATATCGTCGCTTGGGGCAAGCTGGCTGAAAATATCAGTCAGATGGTGAAAAAGGGCGCGCCAGTTTATGTTGAAGGCCGACTACAAACCCATCAGTGGGAGGGCCAAGACGGGGCAAAGAGACAGCGCACAGAAATTATCGCCAGCAACATCATTGTTCTTGGCGGATGGGGTGGACAGGTGCAAACAACGGCGACAAAGGAAGTGCCGGTGCAACCGATTGAGGAGATCGCTGAAGGCGGCGAGAAAAAATCCGGCAAGAAAAAAGATGGGGAGAAACCAGCGGAGACAACAGAGGAAATAGATATTAACGAAATACCATTTTAAGAAATAACATGCAATTATGGAGAAGACATTTCACTCAAGAAAAAAATGCTATTTTTGCAAAACCCGGGTCTTGGAGATCGACTACAAAGATGTCTCGACGCTTTCGAGATATCTGAATCGTTGGTCAAAAATTGATCCAGCGTCTCGCACCGGAGTTTGTTCAAAACATCAACGACAACTTGGAACTGCAATCAAGCGCGCAAGACAGTTGGCGCTTTTGTCATACGTAACAAGGTAAACTCAAAAGTCAAAAATCAAAACTACAATTTAAAAGTTTATAAGTTTTGAGCTTCAGTTTTGCGTTTTGAGTTTTAAGTTTTGAATTTATATTATGCTTTCACTGACTGACTTAAAAGTCGGGATTAAGATTATTGTTGATGGCGATCCTTGCGTCGTTATTTTTTCAGAGCATTCAAAACTTGGGCGTGGCGGCGCGATAATGCGTACTCGTCTTAAAAATCTAATTACCGGTGCAACAATTCCTCGGACTTTTCAGGGCTCGGAGAAATTTAATAAAGCGGAGCTTGAGAAAAAATCAGCCACATTTCTCTATTATAACGGACAGAATTCTTACTTTATGGATAATGAAAATTATGAGCAATTTGAGCTTCCAAACTCCCACCTCGGTGAGAGTTTAGGGTATTTGGCTGAAAACTCGCCGGTTGAAATTCTCTATTTTCAAAACAAACCAATAAACATTGATCTACCAATCAAAATGACCCTTGAGGTCGCCTCTGCTCCTCCGGGTGTTAAAGGCAACAGCGCTGGAACTGTGACTAAATTGGTAACAATCAAAACCGGTAAACAAATTGCTGTCCCCCTTTTCATTAAAGAAGGCAACAAAATCATTGTCGATACGCGAGACGGCAGCTACATTGAGAGAGCAAACTAGTTCTAAATTTTGTTATAATAAGGCTATGTTGATTGAATTCTCAAAAATCAGGGGCCTTGTGATTTTTGAGGTTGAAAATCAGAGTCGCGTTGCCGAACTGATTGACTTTTTTATTGATGAAGACGAAGGTACAGTTGAGGCAGCAATTGCTCGATCTTTTGGAGTTATCCGTCATTTAAAATTTATATCCGGCAAAGAGATTGTCGAACTGTCAAAAAGCGCGCTGATTATCCAAAATGAGGAAAGCCTGGTGCCGCCGGCGGAAATGGTCCGTCTACATAAAAAATATCGAAAACGGGCGAAAATTATCGGCGAGAAAGTTTTTACTAAAAAAGGGCAGTATCTGGGGATCGTTAATGACTACGTAATTGAGAGTTCAACGCTTTCAATTGTTCGCATCTATTTAAAGAAGCTTTTTGATCAGCGAATAATTCATTCCTCGGCGATTGTCAAAATCGAAGAAAAGAAAATTATTGTCAAAGATAACTTTGAAATGGCTAAACCGGAGGTCGTGCCGGCCGGCGCTAGGGCTGAATTGGCCTAGCCAACTGTCATTGCGAGGCGACAGCCGCGGCAATCTTTGTGCTAAATTGCTAAATTGTTTTACTATTGGATTAAAAAAGCGGAACATCCGGTTCCGTTTGTGTTCGCTCGTTATCCTACAACTATCTTGCCTGCCTCAATATCTTGCAGCATGACTCATCAAAACCGATAGTCCCCTTAACGTCATTCCCAAAAAGATAGGGGGCAAGATTACGCCATTGCTGCTCTGCTTCTGGATCGTGTTTCTTTAATGCTGCAAAAGCCACTCCTGGAATGGCTTCATATGAAATGACCTTGTCCTGAAGATTCGCTTCCTGCGAAAGAATACCAACTTTAGGCCGCTCAATCGGCCCAAGAGCCAGAAAACAACAACCGATCCACCTCTGCCGAAGTTCTTCGGGGGCATCGCCCGGAGGCGTGTTAATAATCTCGATGATTACATACTGGCGATCATCGGACATCGATATCCACTCCTTTTCATAGATGACTATTTAATATATATCAAAATAAGCCCAGAAAAGCAAAAATCCCCGCCGATTTCTCGGGGGGATTTTTTTATTCAGTCCATTTACTTTTAATGTATTTATCCGTGTTCTATCCGTGTGTCAGATCCGTGTAGTTACATTCCCATCATAGAGGGATCCATTCCCCCCGGCATTCCTCCGCCGGCTGGTGGATTTTTCTCCGGCTTTTCTGCCACTGCTGCTTCCATTGTTAGAAACATCGCGGCAACCGAGGCGGCATTTTGCAAAGCGCTGCGAGTGACTTTTGCTGGATCAATAATTCCAAATTTGATCATATTTCCATACTCGCCAGTTTCCGCGTTATAACCTTCACCAGCTTCCATATTGCGAACTTTTTCAATCACAACCCCACCATCAACGCCGGCATTTTCGGCAATCATTCGCATCGGTTCTTCCAACGCTCGGCGAACAATTTCAACACCAATTGCTTCATCACCATCATTTGCCAAATTCGCCAGCTCTGGGATGGCATCAACTAATGCCGCCCCGCCGCCGGCAACAATTCCTTCTTCGATTGCCGCTTTTGTCGCTTCAACCGCATCCTCAACTCGATGCTTTCTCTCTTTAAGCTCAACTTCAGTAGCTGCGCCAACTTTAATCACACCAACACCGCCGGCCAGTTTTGCTAATCTTTCCTCTAGTTTTTCCTTATCATAATCAGACGTTGTAGCTTCGATCTGTTTCTTGATGGCTTCGACTCTGGCTTTGATCTTGGAAGCTTCTCCTTTGCCTTCAACAATTGTAGTCTTGTCTTTATCGGCAACAATTTTGCGCGCCTCACCAAGCATCTCCACTTTTACACTATCAAGTTTTGTGCCGGTATCTTCGGAGATAACCTGCCCGCCTATCAACACCGCGATATCTTCGAGCATTTCTTTTTTGCGATCACCAAATCCTGGAGCCTTGACGGAGAGAACATTGAAAGTACCTCGAAGTTTATTGACAACCAAAGTTGCCAGCGCTTCGCCATCAACATCTTCAGCAATAATTATGAGCTCTTTCTGACCAGAGTTAGCCAAAGATTCCAGAAGCGGTAAAATTTCCTGGATGCTGGAGATTTTCTTGTCAGTAAGCAAGATCTTTGGATTTTCATAGACTGCCTCCATTCGATTAGTATCAGTCACCATATAGTGCGAAATATAGCCTTCATCAAATTGCATACCCTCAACCATTTCTTTAGAAAGCCCAAATGTATTAGATTCTTCAACCGTGATGACGCCATCTTTGCCGACTTCGTCCATCACCTCTGCGATCAAGTTTCCGACTTCCGAGTCAGCGGCCGAAATTGAGGCAACTTGAGCAATTTCACCCTTGCCGGCAACCTCCTTGGCATTTTTCTTGATAGCCGAGATAATTACCTCGGTGGCCTTTTCGATCCCATGGCGAATTGCCATTGGATTAGCGCCGGCGGCAACATTTTTCAGGCCTAAGTTTATCATTGACTGGGCCAAAAGTGTGGCGGTGGTTGTACCATCACCAGCAACATCATTGGTCTTTTGTGCCACCTCTTTGATCAGCTGGGCACCCATATCTTCAAATTTATCCTCGAGTTCAATCTCTTTAGCAATTGTCACGCCATCATTAGTAATTGTTGGCGCACCAAAACCTTTGTCAAGAACAACATTGCGGCCCTTTGGCCCGAGAGTGACTTTCACCGTATCGGCTAATTTATTGACGCCGATCTGCAGTCCCTTCCTTGCTTCTTCGGAAAATTTAATTTGCTTTGCCATATTTCTCCTTAATTTATATTGAACATAAACTCTCACAGATAGTTGTTCACAGATTTTCACAGATTTTTTTATCAGTGTCCATCTGTGATGTAATATCTGTGGGAGTTTTTACTTCCTTATTTATAATTTATAAAACCCCAATAATTTCTTCTTCTTTAACTACCTTATATTCCTTGCCGTCAATTTTGACTTCTTCACCGGAATATTTGCCATATAAAACTTTGTCGCCGACTTTGACAGAAAATTCATATTTTTTGCCTTTAACAATGCCAGTACCTATGGCAACAACACGCCCTTCTGAGCGCTCTTCCTTAGCGCTGTCAGGGATGATAATACCAGCCTTAGTAACTTCTTCGGCTGCTAATGGCTCGATCAATACTCGATCACCTAATGGCTTCAACATTTTTACCTCCGGTAAAAAAATGAATTATGAATAATGAATCAGGAATTATGGATTTAGAAACCATAATTCAGAATTCGCAATTCATGATTCAGGATTTCTGTATTATCCATTGTAAAGCAAACTTTACATCTTGTCAATATTTTGTTTGTCATTGCGAGCACAGCGAAGCAATCTTTCCGGATGGATTGCCGCGTCGCTTCTCCTCGCAATGACGGCAACAAAAAAGGAGGACTGCCCTCCATCCCCCTTTCCGTCTTCCGTCATCCGACTTCCGAAAACAGTGGCAGCCCGGAAGGGGGGACCGTGCTGCCACTTATAATTTACTAAAATCATCCGAAAAAGTCAACCCTTCTGCGGGTGCAGACGAAGCTCATTTTTAGAAACTGCTATGGTTGATTTATTATTTTTGTAAAGCGCGGAGCTAATAATTTTTTGCTTTTGCCAAATGAATAACTTACGTTCTATGGAATTTCCAAAATGGCCAGCAAAAAGCAATTCAAAGATTCGTCTAAAAACTCCCAAGATCGCCAATCGCCTAATTGGGAAATTCTTTTTCAGGAGCAAAGTATTATTTTGATTTTTAATTACAACCTTAAAATTTTTCAACCAAAAATTCTCGCGTAGGATCCGTTCATAAACCCCATCACGATCCCAGATATTTACAATGTAGCGGTGGAAATTTGCACAACGCTGGGTGTGCGGTTTGATGTCTAAATCATTGACCGTAAGGTAATAATTAAGACAGAATTTGCCAGCGGGACGTTTATCGTCTGGTTTTCTCCGTAACCCAGTCAAAGTTGCCCCAAAAGTGACAAAAAAACGTGCCGTGTAGAGCCGCTTTTGAGTGGTGATTATTAAGAGATCAATATCACTCCTCTTTCCCGCACTGCCGGTTGTCATCGAGCCGGTCAAAATCACCGCGCGGACAAACGGCGCCAGTTGCAATAGATAACCAAGGATGTTTAAGTTGTTGATTCTTCGATCTAAGTAATCCATTGGCAACACTCTAGCACAGAATTGACAAAAAATATAATATTAACTATATTTAGCTGCAGTTGCAGTATGACTTCAACCGGAGGTGGCTGCCTTGAATCTAAATCTTTGCGTCTTGGACGGAAGACGTCGCCGCAACCGCCGCCGGAGGATCAGGCTAGTCGTGGCGGTATTACTGTCTGTAACAGTAATCATTCTGATCACTATCGCCTGGCATTTTGACAGCTTGATACGGCACTAACTTCCGGGCGGACCGCACAACAGCGGCCGCCTATTTTGTTTTGAGAACAAATTACCCGCTAGGCTGTGGCGTTGCATTTGGATCGACCGGAGTTGTGCCGGCATTTGGATCAACTGGTGCCGCCAGACCAACTAACCACTTCTCCGGCCAGGGAACATATTTTGATAAGAAATCAATTTCTTGCAAAACCTGCCCAGCTCGGGCGATTTTATAGTGAAACTTTGCTGATGCGCCTTGATGAGCTTTTTCTAACAATTTCCTCTCCCCTGGCGCTAAGCTAGCATCAGGAATTTCAATTGGCGGGCCAGGATCAACCGGATCAAACATCTCCGGCGTGCCGATCTCAATGCTCCGGCCATCCTTGGTGCCATAAAACTCAAAAGTGATTTTTGTGCCAGAAACACGGCCCTGAATAAAAATATAGCTGCCAAAGTTATTGATAAATTGGAAATCTGGCGCTGGATCATAAATTGTCGCATCCATGCCGACTGGCGGCTCATAATATGAAACTCGATATTTATGATTCTGGCGCTTTGTAATCTTCACCCCGGTGTTCAAAGCGGCACGGAAAAGTGTGGTCGAAACCTGGCAAAGCCCGCCGCCATATTCCGGCACAGTTTTATTTTCTTTTATCACCAGCTCCGGCAAGTATCCAGTTGAAGCATCAACTTTGCCTAGACGCTTGAGAGTTGAAAATGTTTCGCCTGGCTTAACAAGGGCGCCACTAATTGTTTTGACCCCGACATTAATATTATGAATTCTATTAGAGGGCGATTTGGCAAATGAAGTCGTGCCGCTCCCAACCAGCTCCTTCAAGCCATAGGTTTGGATTTTTGCTGAATCTATCTCCGGCTTAGCAATTGTTACTTTTAATGAGATTTGTTTTGGACCTACAGCTGAACTTTCCGGGCTGATTCTCGCAAGAATGGCGTTTTCAATATCAATCTTAGTTTGGGCGCGATCTAACTGGCGGCCATCTTGCGACTCACCAGAGACAACAACTGCGCCATTCACAATAGATAAGACCGCGTCGCCAGCTGGCCGATCAATCACCGAAGCAATTGCATCGACTTGTTTAGAGACTCGTTCACCAAGAAGATAGATCTCCAGTCCACTCTTTTTCGGCCGAGAGCCTAAGAGTCCTGCAATAGTATCAGTGTCAAGAGTAAAATTCTTTTCAGCAAAAGTTAAATTTAATTCTCCGGCAGCTAGAATTCTATTAGCATCTGAGAGAGTTTTTTGGGCATTCTCCTCAGTGATTTGCGGCACAAAGCGCTCGGATTTAAAGACGATTTCAGAATTTTTGACATTAGAAATTAGAAATTTGACATTATCGATCAGTTTTTGCTGATCGATGCGTTTTCCTTCTTGCTTCTCGGTTGAAAGCTCGAACACTCCGTTCCCACTATATTTCAAAGAAAAATCTTTCTCTGGCAAATCAACCTCAGAAGCAATATCAGCAATTTTTTTCGTCAAAGCTTCGTCATTAACCATATAGGCAGCATCAACTTTATATGGCACAAACATCGTTTTTAGCTGCTGGTAGAAACTTCGCAGTACCTTGCCGCTGCGACCAACAGCATAAACTTCGTCCGTAGTCTTATCGAGACCATAGACAATGCCCGCGTCAGAGCTTTTGAGAGTGTAGGTTTTGCTTTCACCCTCTGATGGTTGATATTTAAGAATTATATCGGACTTCAAAAACTCATTGCTCTTTTCTTTCAAAATCGCGGCAATTTCATCTTTTTTCTTGCCGCCAAGGCTGGTATCGCCGATGTAAATATTGCGATACGATGTTTTAGCATAAATAATTGAGTAGCTGGCAAATAGCAAAAAAAAGGTAACGATAATGGCAATAGCAACGATTGCCGGCCATTTGATGCGCTTCCAGAGCAAAATTCGAGCTAGAAGCTCCTTGGCTTTTTCAGCAGAAACTCTTCGCTTCGATTTTAATTTCGGAGCTTTTTTCTTAGCCACCATATTTAGCTAAATTTATTTCTCCCCTCAATCATACAGAGGAGAATTTTAAATATCAAGTCAAAAAATATTTGATTTTAATAAGCACTTTTGATACAGTTTTCCAAGCATCCCCAAAAACACAGCCGGCGGGCTTAAACGCGGAGGGGCAAAATGCTGCACTCGTCCGGTGGTCGGGAGCCCGATCTACGCCGAACGCCACTACACAATGCGGCAGATGCTGGAAAGCTGAATGAGGTCGCACGTCTACTCAAAGGCGGAGCTACAGTCAATTGCTCTGACATTGTCGGTGATAGGCCGTTGCATCTGGCTGCTGCCAGGGGCCACCTGGAAGTGGTTCGCTATCTTCTGGGTCGCGGGGCACCAGTAGATGCCAAGTGTCGCAACAAATGGACACCACTGATGCATGCCTGCAACAGCGGCCACCCCGCCATCGTCAATCTGCTTCTCGAACACGGTGCCAGTGCTAACAGTTATGATGATCAGGGATGGACGCCGTTACATTTCGCAGCCACTGGCCGAGAGGAACAATATGTAGAAGTGGTCCGTATTCTCTTGGGCCGCAAGGGCGGCCGTTTGACGGTCAACCAGGCAACTAAGAACGGCAAAATCCCACTTGACCTGGCCATCGAAAAGGGCCATCCCGAAGTCGTTGATCTCTTACGACGAAAGGACGCCAAGCGCGGCAAGCCCATCAGAGCCGCCCGGGGATCCGGGGATGAGAGCAAAGAAGAAGCTGGCCCGACTAAAGAGCCCAGCAATCTCGACCCTGACGAATCTAAAGTGCTCAGGGAGAGGGAGCTGAGGACCCTGATGAGTGGGCACTAACATCAGCTCTTCTGCAGCAGTAAACCACGCGTCCCTGGGTTGTCCAGGGACGCTTCTCATTTTCTAGACTAAACTTTTTACTTCCCGTCGTTTAATATCTCATTTAAAAGTTCTCTGGCGGTTTTTTGCTGGCGTTCAGTTGCATCAGCATCAGTAAAGAGCGCTAAATGTAGTACATCGCCTTTCTTGGCATCTTTTGGCAGGAATTTTTTGGCAATGACAATTTCTTCCTTCCCATCAACAAGCATAGCTCTATCCCCCTCAATTCGATCAAAAGTCAGTTTAATATCACCATTCTTATCCATTGGTCCTTGTCTTCCCGCCTGTCGGCCCGCCTTGGTTTCCGTCTGGGCTCTGCCCAGCCGAGACCGACGGCGAGACAGGCGAGGCAGGTTTTCTAGCTCGGTACTCTTTCCCGCCTGCAACGCTGTAGCAGCTGCGGGCAGGTATTTTATAACTCCTCCTCAATAGCACGTAAGCGAGAAAAACAACAAAAGCGCAAGCAACGATGATCAGCCGAATTTTCAGACTATAGGGATTAGCGATGAACGGCACAATCAAAAGCGCGATGATGTTTGTTACCTTAATCATTGGGTTGATTGCCGGGCCAGCAGTATCTTTGTAGGGATCACCGACAGTATCGCCAATAACTGCTGCCCAGTGTGCCTCGCTGCCTTTGCCGTGCCCTTGGCTCTCCTCAATGTATTTCTTTGCATTGTCCCAGGCTCCGCCACCGTTAGTCATTGAAATCGCCACAAAGATACCAACAATAATAATACCAACCAGCATGCCGCCGAGTGTTGTCGGGCCCAAAACAAAACCAACGATAATCGGCAAAAGCACGATGACTAAAGTCGGTACCACCATCTCGGCTAGCGCTGATTGGGTGACAATATCAACACATTTTTTATAATCAGGTTGCGTTCTGCCCTCTCTCAGACCAAAAATCTGGCTAAACTGCCGCCTGACTTCAGCCACCACCGCGCTCCCAGCCCGACCAACTGCTTGGAGCGCTGCCGAACCAAAATAATACGGCAGTATGCCACCAATAAGCAAACCAGCGATCACATAGGGGTCAGAAAGCTCAAAATGCAGCGCTTTGCCTGATTTTGCCAACTCCTCGATGTAAAAGGAGAAAAGGATAATGGCAGAAAGCCCAGCCGAGGCGATGGCATAACCCTTGGTCACTGCTTTGGTCGTGTTACCAACAGCATCGAGCGCGTCGGTGTTTTTACGCACCTCCTCTGGCAGTTCGGCCATCTTTGCAATACCACCAGCATTGTCAACCACCGGGCCAAAGGCATCAATCGCCACAATAACGCCAGCCAAGGCAAGCATGGTAGTGACAGTGATGGCAATACCATAAACGCCGGCAAAGTGATAAGCCAAAATTATACCGCCAGCAATAAAGACCGCTGGTAGAATAGTTGATTTCATAGCAATCGCCAGCCCATTGATAATATTAGTAGAGGTGCTAGTGGCTGATCCAAGGGCAATTGTCCGAACGGGCGAAAAGCTTTTCGAGGTGTAGTACTGCGTTACCATCATCATAAGGAGTGTGATTACGACGCCAATAATTGTTGTGTAGTAGAGGTGAAGCGGCAAATAGTGCCCATTATTCTTCATTAAAAACTGAGTAATAAAGTATAGCGCCAGCAAAGAGAGTATTCCGGAAACAAAAAGATTTTTATATAGTGCCACCATGATGTTGCCTGATCGCTTTCCTAATCGCACAAACCAGCTGCCGATGATTGTGCAGAGAATTGCCGCTGCAGCAATGACTAATGGATACAAAACAGCATTCTGGAAATCGCCAAAGTAGTATGAGCCAATGAGCATCGCGGCAATCAAGGCAACAATATAGGTTTCAAAAAGGTCAGCTGCCATACCAGCACAGTCACCGACATTATCACCAACATTATCGGCGATCACCGCTGGATTGCGCGGATCGTCCTCAGGAACCCCAGCTTCAATTTTGCCAGAGAGATCAGCGCCAATATCGGCGCCTTTGGTGTAAATGCCGCCACCGAGCCGGGCAAAAATTGAGATCAAAGAAGCACCAAAACCGAGCCCAATCAAGGAAGTTGTGTCAGCAAATATTAGGTAGAAAACAACAACAGCTAGAAGCCCGAGACCAATCACTAGAAGCCCGGTAACTAAGCCAGCTTTGGAGCTAACGGAAAGAGCAGATGCAATTCCTGACTTTGCCGCTTCGGCTGTGCGAACATTGGCTCTGACTGAGACGTTCATGCCGATATAGCCAGCGATAGCTGAAAGAGCGGCGCCAGAAAGGAAACCAACAGCAATCTTCCAACCAAGAAGGTAAAGAAGAATTGTAAAAATAATAACCGCGACCAGAGCCAGAGTTTTATATTGACGATTAAGATAGGTCTTGGCACCATCAGCAATTGCCTTAGCAATATCAACCATCTTTTTCGAGCCGCTGGGTTTTTTATTGATAGCGAGGATCAGAATGATACCATAAATAATGGCGATAATCGCAGCGCCAAGCGCTGATAAAATAGTAAGATTAGACATAGAAATTGTTAAATTGTTATACCTATCTGCCCTGCCCGTCCTGCAGGCAGGCGGCAGACAAGGTTGCTATACTCACAAGCTAGCAAAATTTTTACAACGATGCAAGGTATTATTCTATCAATATATACACGATGTGTTTGGACCTAGACAGAAAAAGATATCCACTTCAACACAACGTTGTGTTGAAGCATTATAGTTGTAGACCACACTTCAGTGTGTTGAAAAACAAGCTAAAGCTTGGGCTCCAGAAGTGGACCGTAGACCACGTTTTAACGTGGTAGCAGCACACTAAAGTGTGATCTCCGGAGTTCACTCCGCGTAGCCCACGATTTATCGTGGAAATCAGCAAGCTGAAGCCTGACCTTCGAAAAAAAACTGGGCTTGACTTTCCTCTGCCTCGGGGGTATAAATAAGCTACTACCAAAACGATGGAGGCAAACAGGATGGAAACAGCTGCCACTGCTAAACGTTTCTATATCTGTCACGTCTATAAGAAAAGGTCGTTCACCGCTCCATCGGGAGCGAGATGCTAGGCGCTGCTTTTCTACAACCCCAATACCGATAAATGGGAAGCATTACCCGGTGATGCCTGCCGGCTTGATGCCAAGCCGACCGGGGTACTGGAGACGATAAGGTCGCAATACCCCGACGCTTTCATCGCCGACCAATTCGGTCGGCAAGTAGAGTAGGTCAAGAACGAACGTAACCATGCCCAGGACGCCAGTTGGCGCCTATTTTTTTGTCCAAAAAACAAATCGGTCTAATAACTCCTATTGGCCTAATTTGACTTATTTGATAAAACTTCTTTTATTACTTCCGATGTTTTTTTGGCGGTTTCTTGCCAGGAGTACAATTTTATTCGTTCAAAGCCCTTTTTCTGCATTTCCAGTCGCAATTTCAGATCAGAAACAACTGCAGTGATTTTCTCGGCCATATCGTCTGGCTTATACGGATCAAAATAGAGTGGTGCATCGCCTAAGACCTCTGGTGTTGCTGAAATATTGGCGGCAATTACTGGTGTGCCGCAGGACATCGCCTCTAGTGGGGGCAGACCAAAACCTTCATTCAAAGACGGGGTGATATAAGCCAGCGCTCCGGCATAAGCAGCTGGCAACAATTCCTCAGCCACAAAACCGCTGGCAAACACCGGATCGAGACTTTTGGCTTTATCTATTGAATGGCCATTGATTTTTTCAATCTCGGCAATCACCTCCAGCTCCCTTTGATCAATCTTCCCTACCAGCACTAGTTGGAGATCTTCTAGACTTTTGACTTTTTGAAACGCTTGCAACAAGCGTTTGAGGTTCTTGTGTTTCTTCCACATTCCAATATAGAGCAAATACTCTCCCTCGATGCCGTATTCTTTCTTGAATTTATTGCCCAGCTTTTTCTGATCAGCAACATTCATTTTTGCAATCCGCAAATAGTTCGCATCAATTCCGGGATAAATTACTTCAATTTTCTTTTTGTCGACTTTGTAATGGTCCAAAAGCTCATCTTTAGTCGTTTGTGAAACCGAAATTATTTTTTTCGAGTCAAAAACTGCCGACTTCATCACCTTTTTAAACATTGCCACCTTCAGCGGATTTTGATAGTGGAAATAACCGAAAGTCGTCAAATCGTGAATTGTAATAATATATGGCCGCCTGTACATTACCGGATGATTAAACTGGGTGAAATAAACCAGATCGTAGGGCTTTTTATTGAGCCAGATCAAAAGTTTAGTTTGCTCTTCTAGCGAATAATGAGGAACATCTAGAACTTCAATTTTGGGGTTTTCCTGACTCCAGAGGCCATGTGCTTTTGTCTGCTTTACGCCTGCTGGTCGGACAAGCAAGGAGTAGTGATTATCTTTGTCAATTTCCAACAGATGATGCAAAACACCCAAAGTATAGCGACCGATTGACTCGCCTACTCCAATAAAACGACCGTCAATTAAAATTCTTGCCATAACTCAAAAATTAAAATTCAAAAGTCAAAACTTAAACTAAAAACTACAAACTATCTAGCAGTTTTGATTTTAAAGTTTCAATTTTGCGTTTTGAGTTTTGCGTTTTGAGTTAAGTTATTATTCTCAACGTTTATCACCGCCGCAACGATAATAAACACTGTCACGGCCATCACTGGGTTATCAGAAAAGATGTGGAGAAAAAGGGCGTTGACTAGGAGGGCGATAAAGGCAAAGAATAAAGTTTTTGAGCCTCTGTAGAGCCTGGTAATAACGCCAGCCAAGAAAATCACCAGGTAGATGAAACCAATGACCCCGACCTCAAACAGAATCTGCAAGTAGTAATTTTCGGTTATTATCCCTCCAAGTTTCAACGCTGTCGGTCCGGCAGAACCAACGCCAAAGCCAAAGAGAATTTTGGCCACACCACCATGAATAAATTGCAAGAAGCTGTCTTTTGTCGCAAATAGGTGCTGTGAAAAAGAAGTGCCGTGAGCCAAAAGATCGCGAGGCAGCTCTCCATTCATCAGCGCCAGCGACACTGCGGCCGAAAGAACCATAACAATAAAGAGGATTGAATAAATAATTTTGCTTCTGGCGCTGCGGCCAAAATAGACAAACATCCAGACAGCGCCAAAAACTAAACCAAGCAGCGCTGAGCGGGAGAAAGTCAAGCCAATTGCTAAGGCGACAAGAATTAAGAAATAACTATTACCTTCACTGAGAATTGGCTTCTTCGAAGTAAAAAATTGATGCATTAGATAGAAAAACGCCAGTATGAGATACGATGCCAGCTGGTTCGGACCAGCCAGAAGTGCGGTTGCTTGCGGCGTCGAGATTAGAGAATTTTGGCCAAAACCGAAATTGCTAACCCCCAGAAATGTCGCCATATAGCCTGCCGGCAGAAGAAAAAACTCAACAACACCAATGGCGGCAAAAATTAGGGCGATAAAAAGATAAGTTTTGGTCAGTCGTTTCGGATTTTGATAATCCGAGAGCCTGGCCAAAATATAAATGACAAAAGGCAGAGTCAAAAATCTTAGCCCCTCGAGTCCGCGAGAGAGATCGCTGTGCCGAATCACAACCATAAGCACAGCCAGAAAGAGAAAAATTAAGAGGGAGATGTCAAACTTTGGCATTCTTGGCAATTTTCTCTCAATCGCAAATTTAAGCAGATAAGTAGCAATAATCAGAACAATCAACGGCTCATAAAAATGGCTCATCCAGAAAATTTTCGCCACTGACAGATGGGTGTAACTTTCAAGGAGATGAAGAAAAAGCTCTTGCAAAGGCAAATAGATGATCAGGAGATAAAGAAAAAACTTACTGACAATACGTAATAACTTATCGAATTTACTACTGGCTGCTTGGTTGTCCATTTTTTGCTCCAACTATCAAACTTTGGGCTAAAATTAACCAGAAAATCGCCGAGAGATCATTTTTGAAATATGTGGTATCAACAATGCCGTGAACTAAAATCGCCAACATTGCCGCACACAAGGCTGAGGTCAAGAAAACACCGCCAGCGCTTCTGCCGATTTTGACAAAAAAGTAAATCAGCAAAATTAGGAAAAATAGAAGACCTGCAATGCCGAGGTTCAGCCAAAAAGCCAGATAAACGTTATGCGGATGCAAGGCGTAAGAAAGCCCATAAAGTTGAAAACCGGCGTTGCTTTTGGAGATACTCTCGACTGCTTGCTGAAATTCGCCCGGCCCAATGCCTAATATTGGATGGGTTGTAATTAGCTGTCCGGCATAGCGGTAAATTTCCATCCGAATATTGCGGCTATAAGTTTCCTGGCTGATTGAGGAGAAAATGATAGAAAAAATTACCGCAACAATAATTAATCCGAGAATTGTTGTCAGAAGCTTCCGCTTCTCCTCTTGGGTTTGAATTTTGCCCTCCTTGGCTAAGCGAAAAGCCAAGAAACTGACTGTGGCAAAGCCAATTGCTAAAAGCCCGCCAAGAGAATGCGAAGCATAAAGCGCATAAAGCGGAAAAATGAATGTAGTGAGAATCAAAATCTGATCAGTTCGGCGTCTGACAAGTTCTAAAATTGGCAGAGATAAGAAAATCATCGGCACCACAAACATCGCTAGATAATTTGGCGATTCAAAAGGACCAAAAGCTCGAAAGCGGGCGAGGTAATCAGCGAAACCGAGATCTTCGACCTGATAAAAAAGAGTCGAGATTACACCTAATTTCTGCAGGACTGCCCAAAAAGAAATTGTGATCAGGGAGAAATAAAGCGGAATAGAGAGATATTTAATTTTCGCCCGATCAAAAGTGTTGATGATGATAAAGTAAAGCACGATCGGAACCAGAAACCAACCCTTGAAAATTCCCAGTGCCCGGGTTCTATCATCGGCGACAAAAATAGAGATAAAGGAAGCGAGGAGCAAAAGATAGGCAAAAATCGAGCCGAATTTTAGCTTTTGATATTTCTGCGGAAATTGGCGATTATTTCTGATCCAGCTGACAACAAAGTAAATAAAAGTGACAAGAACAGCGATCTCAAAAACATTTGTCGGAATCCCAACGATTGAAAAACGAAAAATATAGGCCGGAATAAGAAACAGCGAAATTAGAACCAACATTTGAATCATACTCTAATTCTAGCACAAATTTTGTTTATTGAATTCCTCAATTTATCCGCTGCGCAATGTCCTAAAAGTCCCAAATATGATGCTAAATTTTTCTGATCGATTCTTTTCAACATCCGCTTTTTCGTTTTTGTCCGCAAAATTCGATAGTGAGGCAAGACAACATAGCCGAGAAAATCAACTCCCTGCCGGAGTTTTCGAATGATAATTTTGTCCGGATGTAATTCTAGCTTTAGATTATCCAGCAGAAATTTTTTGATTTTCGGTATCAAACTAGTCAAAAATTCAGCGCTGTTTGATATTATGACAAAGTCATCAGTATATCTGGTGTAGTATTTGACTCGAAACTGATGTTTAATAAATTGGTCAAACTGATTTAGATAAATATTGGCGAAAAGCTGGCTGGTTAAGTTGTCGATCGGCAGACCGGTTTCCTGCCTGCCGGCAGGCAGGTACTCTCTCTCTCTTGAATTGAAACTTTCAATAATTTCTCTAACCAGCCATAAAGTTTCGGGATCAAATATTTTCCCTTCAATAATTTTCAAAAGAATCCCCTGATCAACGCTGGCAAAAAACTTCTTAATATCACACTTCAGAACAAAACATTTGCCAAAATAATTCTTGCTGATTTTTCTGACGAAAATTTCCAAACGGTCAATCGCTTTGTACGTTCCTTTCTTTAGCCGACAGGAATATGAATCATAAATGAAACTTTTGTCAAAGATCGGATATAGAATTCGGTAAACTGCGTGATGCAAAACTCTGTCACGAACGCAAGCTTTATGAATTTTCCGCCGTTTTGGATCGGTGATGTAAAATGAGGTATAATTTCCATGCTGGTAAATACCATCTGCAAGTTTTTGGTGCAGAGCAAACAAATTGTCTTCAAGATTTCGCTCAAAAATCTGAACATCAATTTTTTTCCGCTTTCCTCGCCGAAATTCCTTCCAAGCCAAAAACAAATTTTCCAAGCTAATAATTTTTAGAAAGGAGTCATCCATGCAAGAAATCCCTTTGTTCCAGAAAATTTACGATTTCTACAAAGAATTTTATCTGGAAATTGACAATTTTCCCAAGAAATCGCAAGTATTGGTAGCTAAAACGGAAAACACGATTGTTGATCTTTTAGAAATTATTTCAAGAATAAGCTTTGAAGCGGCTCAGGAAAAAATTATCGGGCTTAAGGCTGCTTCAACAAAAACCGACTTTCTGAAAATCCTCTTTCGGCTTTGTTATGATACCAGGGTTATTAACCAGAAAAAATATATTTCTTTTGAAGAAAAATTGCAAGAGATCGGCAGGATGATCGGTGGCTGGCTGAAAAACACAAACCGCGCAATTTAAACGCGTTTTGTGAGAAACTCCCAGGGGACGAACCGCCCTGTTGTTCCAGTGGTTGTTCACTTCGTTACAGTTGACATTCGCAAGACCGCCGTTGTCGGAATTGCCGCCATTCAAACGGTTAGAGGCGTCCTCGAAAATTGTCTGTTCTCATCTATTGCCACCGCCCTTCGATTACTCTCGGGGTTGAATTTTATTTGGAAGCAATCGCCGAGGCGACATCTTCACCAAGAACAGACAAGGAGTTTCTTTTCCTTTTTGGCATTGGTTCTGAAGCCGTAGCCGCAAAACGTTTTCCAAACAAGGGGAATTTGATTGTTCCCAAACCGTAGCCGGGGAAACAATGCAAATTCCAAAGTCAATGTACCAAAGTTTTAGAAAAAAGAAAAACGGGATCAGCCGAAACCGATCCCGTATGATTTTCTGGAGCGAGCCAAGTTGCCGAAAGGACCTAAGATCCAAGCGGCAAAATGGCCACAACTCCCAGGGGACGAACCGCCCTGTCGACCCAGCGGCCGCGCACTCCGCCACAGCGGACATCCGCAAGACCGCCGAGGCCGGAATAGCCGCCATCCAAACGGCGAGAGGCGCCCTCGAAAAACTCCTCATACCAGACCCAGGTATCAGTCTGGCCGTCCTTGTGGCGCGGCATCCGCCCGTAGATCTGAGGGATAGTGTTGGCTTCAATCGCCAACTCCAGTCGAAATGACACTCCTTTGAACTCCGGCCGGGCTTCGAGCGCCGGGCGGATCTGTTCGTCCCATTCGAGAGACGAAACACCGAATCTGCTGTCTTGCTGACCGGAATCATAGCGGGCAATCTCGCCCCTCGAACGAAGATCCTCGATTAGCCCGCCAAGGAAGGCTTCGTCGTCGGCAAACATCTGCCGCCCGTTATCATACGCCGGTTTGCACCGGGTATCGATGAGGACGGTGTCGCCATCGAAACCAGCTTCTGTGACCGTGACCAGCTCACCGGCGACGTTGCGGCGCTTGATCGTGCAAGCCGCCATCTGTTGCCAGAACCATTTCTTGGGCTTGACCTTCCAGCCGCGAAGCTTTTCGTCCTGTCGGAATTGCCGCTTCGGCAGAAAGTGCGGCTCAAGGCCAAGCTGGATCCAGCGGCTGATGTGCTCCTCGCCGTGGCTCTTAAGCGTCGCCTTAAACTGCGAGAAATCAATCGCCTGACCCCGAACAAGGAATGCACTGTAGATGTCGTTTTCTGCTTGAACCAGCTGGTCTAACCAGTTGATTTCCGGCATCAACAGCCCTCGCAATCCCTTCTTGAGCTCGGCGCAGTCGTTGACCCACCTCAGCGCATCTTCTTCGGGTAGGTCATCGGGCAAGTTCTCTGCAATCCTTGCCATGATCCGTCTTTGCGTATTCAGTGAGAGGGTGGTCCGAGACATTTCGGGTGTTCCTCCGGCGATTTCACCGTGACAAAACGGAGAGGTTCGCCTCCTCGAATAGTTCCAGTCTGGGAACTGCAAAAAGTATAGATCATTTTTCGATTCCTGTCAAGCCCGATTCGTCTTTGGCCAGACCAAAACGAGAAACCATTCAATTTTGCCCTTATTTGTACTTTCGCTAAATTTGTAATTTCGTAGGAGGCACTGGCCACGCAAGCGCAAAAAACGCCCAAATCGGCAGAATGTAGAGCGAGGAAAAAGAGACGGCTTGGACGAGAATTGCCAGAAGAATGGCTAAATAAATTAGACCCTCCAATCTCTCGGCTGTGCTCGAGACAGGTTTTCCCGACGCGGTGCTTTTCCAGAGATGGCGAAGCAGGAGCCAAATAAAGGCGGCGAAAAGTAAAAATCCCAAAACTCCTTCTTCGACCAAAATTTCCGGATAAAGACTCCCAACTGTTTGATAAATTCCTTTTTCATATAAATTATCGAACTCTGGCAAAGCGCCAAAAGCGCCGGCACCGATGCCAAGCGGATACTTTAGGGATTGACTTAAAGCTAATTCAGATGTGTAAAGTCGCCCCAATGTTGATCCACCGGTAGCGGCATCGGAAATTCCGCTATGCGTTACAAAAAGTGAAAAATTCTGTCGTGGCACCGTCAAATAAATTAGCATCACGCCGGCGACAATTCCCAAAAGAACAATAAAAACCGTCAACCAAAGTCTGCGGATAAATTCTTTGAATCTGACGATGATAAAAATTGCCAAAATTATCGCCGCAAAAGCAAAAGCAAAATAAGCGCCGCGGGAAAGCGTTAGAACCACAACCAGCATCATTAGAAACAAATTGATGACCATAAATGGGTAAATCTTTTTATCTTTGAGTAATCTCTCCGCTGTAAAAAATGTCGGCAACAAGAGGAAATTGGCAAAATACAGCGGCTCTAAAAATGTCGCCTGCGGGCGCGGGAAACCAAAAACCACTTTCTGATATTCCGGGCGGAGAAAAGTATAAGCCGACAAATTATACAAATCGGCAAAATACTGCCAAAGGGCAAAAAGGCAAAGCAGGGCGCCAAAATAAATAACGATTAACTTTATAATTTCGCTATTTTTTTCATTAATCTGCCGCCGGAGAGCAAAAAAACCAAAGAAAACTAGAAGATAAATTGTCGAGATTATCAGCGAACGCTTAAAATCAATCGACCAAAAAGCGCTAAGATATGAAATTGCTCCGAATAGCAAAAGAATTTTCTCCTCCGGGGCGAATTTAATCCGCGGCAGTTTGGCGAGGAAAAACAGAACCAGAATCATCAAAAGGAAAAAGGAAATTTTCGCCGTCAAGCCAAAAAATTCGAATGTCAGCAACCGCTCAAATGGCAAAAAAAGAAAAAACAATACAATTAAGACATTGCTAAATTTTTTAATGTTGTCGCTCATAGATTTATTCTAGCTTTTTTATTTTAGGCATTAGCAAAATTAGGTATTACCTAATTTTATCAAACAATACTCCATTTGACCTAAAAACTCGAGCGGCTAGAAACGAGCGTTCCGAGCGATTATCAAATGTTGACCTAAGTGCTATAATAATTATATAGGCAAAATATGAATCAGAACAAAAGCGGTAGCTTGTATTATTTGCTAATTTTGGTTGTTTTTGCGGCGATTTTTATCGTTGCTGGAATTTCCTTCCTGCAAACCAACGGCAAATCGGCAAAAAAATCCCCGTCTGAAGATCTTTCAAACGATAATCAGCAAACGCAAAATGAAAACGATAGAACTTCCGAGTTAAGCGCCGATCAACAATTTTACGCCCTCGGCGTTAAGGATTTTGAAAACAAGGAGTATGAAAAAACCGTCTCCGATCTGGCGCAAGCAATCGCCAGCAATCCGTCAGTGATAAATTATTATACCTTGAAATCCGAAGCCGAGGTTTTGCTCGGCCGAAAAGATGACGCCAAAGCAACTTTGGAAGCCGGGTTGAAAATTGATCCCGACAATGAACTGCTAAATTCAAAATTGAATAGTCTAATAAGTAATTTTGATGATAAAAATTAAAACAAAAAGCTGGATAAATTTTCTTTCTGCCTTAATCTTGATTTTTGGATTATTATTTTTAGGAGCTCAAAGAACATTGGCCCTAAATGATTCGCAGAATAATTTCGTCAATTCCGGCCAACTTAATGTTGTGATGAGTAATCAAGATTTTATTGACACAGGTTCAATGACAGCCCAACAAATACAAGATTTTCTCACCACACATGGTTCATACCTACAAAGCTACATTGATACTTCCGCGACTGGCGCAAATCGTAGCGCGGCACAAATAATTTACGATGCTGCCCATGGACTTTATGACGCAGCGGTTGGAACAGCCCATGGAGTTACCATCAGCTCCTCGACTGGCACGATTAACCCAAAAGTTATTATTGTTTTTCTCCAAAAAGAAGAAGGCCTGGTTGACGGTGTACCACCAAACCCGGACTTGAGAGTTAATATTGCAATGGGTTATAATTGTTATACTGGTGTAACTGGTGATAACAACGGCAATAATTGCAGGGATTCAACCGAAGGCTTTGCAATGCAAGTCGGCTGGGGAGCTTGGCAACTGCGATATAACTATGAAATTGCCGCTAAGGATTCAAATTGGTGGGGTACTTACTATTCACAACCTTACTATCAAGTTAATGCCTCCTATACTTCCGGCGATGGCTACTCGATTGTTTTAACCAACCAAGCTACTGCTTCAATCTATCGTTATACGCCTTATGTTTTTTACAGTGCTTATAATGTTTGGAATATATTTTATAACAGTTATTCTTTCGGAACATCCCCTGGTCCTTACCTTCCCTCGTCTCCTCCGGCGCAACCGCCACCACCCAAAAAAGCCGGTGACATCAACGGCGATAATAATATCGACCTGCTGGATTTGTCAATTCTAGCGGCTTGGTGGGGAACTGCCAATGTTGATGTTGATTTTAATCACGACGGAGTAGTTGATCTATTGGATCTTTCTACGCTAGCAAGCGCTTGGGGAACATAAGTCTTACATAATAATATCTGGAGGGATAATGAAAAAATTAATATCAATTCTACTGATTTCGGCACTGGCTCTGTTTTGGTTACCAACCAAATCATTTGCAGCCGGTGGTATCTACGCTTCAGGCGGTGGCAGTCATGTTGTTGGCGAGAGTTTTAGCGTCACAGTCAGCGCTTCCGGCGCAACTTTTAACGCGCTTGAGGGGACAATTTCAGTTTCCGGGCCGGTTTCCATTAGCTCATTTTCTGCCGGCGGCGCAACTTGGACCTCAATTCCAGCCAACGGCACCCACTTTATCGGCATGATTATTCCGGCAACCGATTCATTGCGCGTGGCAACAATAAAACTCAAAGCCACTGGAATCGGAAGCGGCGCGGTTTCGGTTTCTTCAGTTCGACTCGCGAATGCCGGCGCTGATGTCGGCTCCGGCGCTGGCAGCGCCAGTTTTTCCATCGCCAAGGCGCCGCAATTGGCATCAGTTACCGTTACATCAGCATCACATCCCGACCAAAACCAGGCATATGAGGCAACAAAAATTGATCTTGCTTGGAAAAAAGCTTCGGGAGTTACTGGTTTTTCTTATTTACTAGATCAAACCGAAAACACTACGCCACCGACAAAAGTCACTTCAGCCGACACTTCAATTTCTTATCCCGACAAAGCAATCGGAACCTATTATTTCCATATCCGGGCGATTAACGCTGACGGCTGGGGCGGCACGACGCACTTCAAAATCAACATCAAAGCGCCTGATGCTAAAATTGACGAAACGCTGGCAAAACCCTCGGAGATTAAAATTGAAAAAATGGCTAATTTTGTCAATGATGTCAAAGAGGGCACGGTTTCTGGCATCAAGATCTCCGGCAAAACCGAGATCGGATACACGGCAAAGATCACCTTGACGCCGGCGCCAGCGCTGCCAGAGGGCAAAAAACTTGAAGCCGTGGCTGACAATGACGGCAAATTCGCCATGGAGATTGATTGGCTGATTCCGGCCGGACACTACAAAATAACTGTCCAGGGGCAAAAGGATTTGAAATTGACACCAATAAGCGATGAGATAATTTTTGAGATCAGCCAGGCGAAAGGCGGAGCAATAAATATTTTAACCTCTGATGACATTTATTCGCCGAAAAATATTATTGCCGATGTGACGGAAAATAAATGGCTTTTGATTGCCGATATAGTTGGCGCGGTTTTGATTATCGGACTGATAGTTCTCTGGATTTTCAT
>Ga0210017_1000493_pt1 | contig 33411 bp, 45 predicted proteins | sample CryGeyCG2014_020_FD_183966 | JGI IMG/M metagenome (GOLD analysis project Ga0210017, IMG submission 183966) | Groundwater microbial communities from aquifer - Crystal Geyser CG08_land_8/20/14_0.20 (SPAdes) (version 2) | ecosystem: Environmental > Aquatic > Deep subsurface > Groundwater | place... | reverse complement strand
CCTGGTTTCGGACTCCGGAACTCCCGGCATTTCAGATCCCGGCAATAAATTAATCAGCCGGATTGTCGCTGACCCTCAATTAAATAATGTTAAAATTATTCCAGTCCCAGGTTCTACCGCTTTAATTGCAGCTGCCAGTGTTTCGGGAATACCTATGGATAAATTTTTATTTTTGGGTTTTCCGCCGACAAAAAGAAAAAGAAAGAAATTTTTTACAAAAATAATGAATTCCGATTACCCGGTAATTTTCTACGAATCGCCCTACAGAATATTAAGAACCTTGCAGGAGTTGAGCGGGTTCTCTCAAAATTTAGAAGTGGTTGTTTGCCGAGAGCTTACAAAAAAATTTGAGACAATTTATAGGGGAAGAATTGAAAAAGTGATAAAAGAAATAAACCCTAAAGGAGAATTTGTGGTAATCGTGAATAATAAATTTGAATCAAAATGGTCAATAGAATTTTAGTTAAAAAAGATTTAAAAAAAGCTATTTTGGAAGCCGTAGATTCAATCGGCGGGTTTACTCCGTTAGAGATTACAAGGTCAGGGGAAAAACACAAGGAGAGAAAATCTCTAACCGGGTTTAAAAAATTTATCAAAAAAGGCGATGTGGTTTTGTTGAAGCCGAATTTTAATACTGCTGACCCTTTTCCGGCTTCCACTGATTTTGAGTTTTTAAAATGCGTAGTTGAATTAGTTTACGAAGCGGGTCCCAAAATTGTGATGCTTGGCGATTCTTCCACTATTAGTTTGAACACCAGAAAGATAATGGAAAAACTGGGAATTTTTGAATTGGAGAAAATGGATTGTCCTCCAAAAATTTATGTTTTTGACGAAAGAACTTGGGTTAAAAAAGAAATTCCTAGCGGAAAATATCTGAAAAAGGTCTGGGTTAGTCAGTATTTAGACCGAGCCGATAAGTTAATTCTTTTACCCTGCTTAAAAACTCATAATCTGGCTCAATTTACCGGAAGTTTAAAACTATCAGTTGGTTTTATGAAACCGTTCCAAAGAATTTTTCTTCATAGCCGGCATATTCAAGAAAAGATAGCAGAATTAAATAAGATTATTCATCCTGATTTGATTATTATGGATGCCAGAAAATGCTTTATTAACAAAGGTCCTGACAAAGGGGAGATTCGCGAGCCAAATTTAATTTTGGCTTCTAAAAATAGGGTGGCCATTGATGTTGAGGGAATAAAAATAATTCAAAACTATAAAGGCAATTCTCTCAAAGGCATTAACCCTTGGGAAATGCCCCAAATTAAAAAAGCTAAAGAATATGGAATTACATGATTGAGTTTAAGATTTTGATTGCCAATACTTTCCATCATTCTCATTTTAAATACTATAGCCATTTTGGAGATTATCTACATTTTCTATTTCAGTAAAAAAAAGATTCTATTTCAGTAAAAAAAAAGAATTCATGAAAATAATAATTTTCTCTATTTGCGTTTTAGTCCTGTTATTTGGTGCTGTTAATATTATTTTTGCTCAGGGGGTTGAGCTTAACTTTTTTTATAGCCCAACCTGTCCTCACTGCGCCAAAGAAGAGAAGTTTTTGAACGGGATGCAGGAAAGGTATCCGGATGTTAAGATTAAGAGATTCTCTGTTTCCGAGAGGAATAATGTCGGACTGTTAAAGGAATTTTACGACAATTATAATGTTCCTGCGGAATATCAGGGAATGGTTCCAATTACTTTTACCAATAGTAGATATTTTGTAGGTTTTAATGAAGAAATCGGGAGGGATATTGAAGGATGCATCTTAGAGTGCAAAAAAGGCAGCGTTTCAAAGAGTAATGTAACCGTTATTGATTTGGAAGGGAATATAAATATTCCTTTTATTGGTAAACTGAACATCAAGAAATATTCTTTCCCTGCTTTAGTTATTATTCTAGGAATCTTAGACGGATTTAATGTTTGCTCCCTCGGAGCCTTAATTTTGATTTTAGGTTTGGTGTTGGCTATCGGCTCAAGAAAAAAAACCTTGCTTTTTGGAGGTGTTTTTATTCTGACTACAGCTGTTGTTTATGGATTTCTGATATTAATCTGGTATCAGATTTTTTCTTATCTTATTCTTTATATGAGGGCAATGGAGATCGTAATAGGATTGTTAGGGGTCGGAGGAGCGATTTATTTTTTCAGTCAGTTTATCAAATTCAGAAAACAAGGACCAATTTGCGAGATAACTCCTGGCAAGAATATAATGTCAAAGTTTTCCTTAAAATTCCAGCAGTCGCTTCAAGGATCAGGGAGCATAATTTTGTTATTGGCAAGCATTCTTTTATTCGCTGTGATAATAACCATTGTTGAGTTTCCTTGTTCTGCTGTGGTGCCGGTAGCCTTTGCCGGCATTTTAGCCCAAGCTGAACTTCCGTCGTTTTTCTATCTTTTATATATTGCCCTTTATCTTATTTTTTATTTATTAGATGAAATAATTGTTTTTCTGCTCGCTTTTTTCACAATGAAAATTTGGTTAGCTTCGAGCAGAATTACAACCTGGATTATCTTAGTTCAAGCAATAATTCTTTTTGGGCTCGGCGCTTACTATCTTTTCGGATTTTATCTTTTCAAATAAATCACCAATAAATGATAATATATGGATGTCTTTATTTATATTTTAATTAGCACATTTTTGATTAGCGGGATTTCTTTTGTCGGTGCTTTGGCCTTGGTTTTAAAAGAAAAGTTTTTAGAAAAAATTTTATTAGTTTTAGTCGCATTTTCTGCCGGCGCTTTAATCGGCGGAGCCTTTCTTCATCTGCTTCCAGAAGTGATTATGGAAGTTGGCTTGAAAGAAAATCAGCTCGTAAAAATATTTTTATATTTGCTTTCCGGTTTTTGTTTCTTTTTTATTCTGGAGCAGTTTATCAGTTGGCATCATCATCACGCAACCCGGCATCCGGAAATTAAACATAAAGAAAGTTTTAAAAAATCAATAATTTATTTTTTCGTATTTTTGCTTGGCATAATTTTAATGCTACTGTTAAAGGTTATATAAACAAGCCCGTTCCGCTTTCAAACTCAACCCGGTTGACGCTTTAAGGTATTTGTATATGTCTTTCCAAATTTTGTTTATCAAATTACTGATTATATAAAATCAAATGAACATATTCTAAATAATATTGTTTTGGCCCTAACCGCGATTTTAATTATTTCTGGTTTAGCCAAAAAAGGAGCTCCAAGAATTATTGCTATTATTTTTATAATTGTTTTTGTTCTTATTAATATCGTAAGTATAGACATTGCTCGTCCTAAAGCATATGATGCCAGTCGAATGGCTGAATTATCTCAAATGAGAGCTGTTTTAGAATATTATTATCTTGACAATGAAAAATATCCAGGCGTCCCTGGAAGTAATCAGTGGAATATTTTGAGTAATGTTTTAGTTGAAGAATATTTGGGACAGTTACCTAACGATCATTGCAATAAAACTAACCCAGAGTGGACTTATGAATACTGGGTTTCTACTGATGGCCAGAAGTATGTCTTAAAAGCAAATTTACAGAGCCATTCTTCTACACTTAATAATAAAGACGGAGATTTGGATGGGAATATTTTCGGAGCTTTTTGTGGAGAAGATGGTCCTACAGAAAGAGAATATTGTATTGGGAATCTCTAAAAAAGAAGCAGGAATTATTGCAAAGGCGGAGCCGAAGTTTTCCACAGTTTTGACTTGACAAATTATTATGATTTTGTAATATTAAAATATCAACGCCCCAGCCAGCCGCAAGGTCCGCTGGGGTTCTATTTTTATGAGAACCATACTTTTTATAGACGGCCGTAATTTTATAGATAAAATTAATTCAATTCTTGATCCGAATAAAGAAAAAGACATTGATTTTTCTATATATAATTTTGAAGGACTTATTAATAAAGCATTATCAGAAATAAATATAGATAAAAAAATATTTTACTTCGGAAAATTAATAAAACATCCCGAAACTATTAAAAAGTCAGAGCAGCTTATAGAGAAACAGAGAAAGCTTAAAACTCATTTAGAAAAACAAGGTTTTGAGGTTGTTATTGCCGGTAGAGTAAGAGGCCATATAGAAAAGTGCATAAAAGGACACGAAACACTAACTTTTAGAGAAAAAGGTGTAGATGTAAGGATTGCAGTAGATATGGTTACTTTAGCTTGTGATAAAGAATTAAAAACAGCAATTATAGGCAGTTCTGATTCTGATTTACAACCTGCTATTAAGGAATTAGAGAAAAGAGAAGTTGAAAGGATTTATCTTGGTTTCGAGGATAGCCCTAATAAAGGTTTAACATTTACTACTAACCGTACCATCCTTATCAGAAATTCCGAAGTGCGTGAATTTGCAACTAAAACTTTAATTTAATGAGTAGTTGACAGGTAAGTTTGGTTTCTGCTACAATAAAACCGACGAAATTAGTCGGTTTTTAAAGTATGCGAATAGCCCACTACGAATGGGCACATGCGAATAAATATGAGAGTATCTAAAAAATCACAATATGGTCTACGGGCAATGGTTTATTTGGCAAAGCATTATAAAAAAGATAGGGTTTCCCCTTTAAAAGAAATTTCTGAAAAAGAAGGAATGCCTTTTGATTTTTTAGAAAAAATAATTTTAGAACTTCAAGAAGCGGGCTTGGCTGAAGCAAAAAAAGGAGTTCAAGGAGGATATTTTTTAACCAAAAAACCAAAAGAAATCACAGCTGGAGAAATTGTCAGGGTTTTGGAAAGCACAGTGCCGGTGAGCTGTATAGGGTGTCAAATGGCAAGAATATGTTCAACAAAAGATGTTTGGGAAAAGGTGCAGGAGTCTTTGGATTCTACTTTGGACTCTATGACTTTAGCCGATTTAATTAAGTCCAAAAAACATGAGTAAAAAAATTTACCTTGATTATTCAGCAACTACACCGGTTGATCCGCGGGTATTGAAAGCGATGCAACCTTTTTTTAGCAAGAAATTTGGCAACACAATGTCTATTCATAGTTTTGGCCAGGAAGCAAAAATTGCTTTGGAAAAAAGCAGGGAAAAAGTGGCTGATTTAATAGGGGCTAAACCCCGGGAAATAATTTTTACCGGCTCTGCCACTGAAAGCAATAATTTAGCTTTAAAGGGAATAAGGGGTAAACACATTATCATTTCTCAAATTGAACACCCTTCTATTGTGGAAACAACAGAGTGGTTGGAAAATCAAGGAGTTAAAATAACCAGATTAGCAGTTGATAAATATGGTCAGGTTTCTCCCTTAGATGTCAAAAAAGCAATAAAAAAAGAAACAATTTTAGTTTCAATAATTCACGCTTCAAATGAAATTGGTACAATTCAGCCCATTGAAAAAATTGGAAAAATTTGCCAGCAGAAAAAAGTTTGTTTTCATACTGATGCCGCTCAGAGTTTTGGCAAAATTCCAATTGATGTCAATAAAATGAACATTGATTTACTTACAGCCAGTTCCCATAAAATTTATGGACCAAAAGGAGCAGCTTGTTTGTTTATTAGGGAAGGGATAAAGATTGAGCCAATTTTGCATGGCGGCGGCCAGGAAAGAGGTTTGCGTTCTTCTACAATAAATATGCCAGCAATTGTTGGTTTTGCTAAGTCCTGCGAGATTTGTAAAAAAGAGATGGAGAAAGAAAGCCAGCGGCTAACCAAGTTAAGAGATAAGTTAATAAAAAATATTCTTAAGATAGACGGCGCTCATTTAAATGGCCCTCCTGAAAATAGATTGCCAAATAATGCTAATTTTTGGTTTTCTTTTATTGAAGGAGAGTCACTGGTTATTCAGTTTGACCTTTTGGGAATTGCCGCTTCAACAGGTTCTGCTTGTTCTTCGGCAAAATTAGAGCCGAGTCCTGTGCTTTTAGCAATTGGTTTAAAACCACAACAAGCCCACGGTTCTTTGAGGATTTCTTTAGGAAGATGGACAACCGAAAAAGAGATTGATTATTTAATTAAAGTATTACCAGGGATAGTAAAAAAATTAAGAGAAATATCGCCATATGGTAAATAGTATCTACTCAAAAAAAGTTATTGAGCATTTTAGAAATCCTCACAATTATGGAAGGATGAAAAATCCTTCTGGCCTTGGAAGGGTGGGTAATATTTTATGCGGAGATATAATGTATTTATATATTAAAATTGGAGAAAATGATATTATTAAAGATGTTAAATTTGAAACATTAGGATGCGCAGCCGCTATTAGCACCAGTAGCGTAGTTACTGATTTGGCAAAAGGGAAAACCATAAAAGAAGCTCTGGAAATTAACAGCCAGAAAATCGTTGAATCATTAGGCGGTTTGCCTCTGACAAAATACCATTGTTCTTTGTTAGGGGCTGATGCTTTATCCGAGGCAATTTATGATTATTTGTCAAAGAATAAAAAAGAAATTCCAAAAGAACTTCAAAAAAGACACCAAAGAATAAGAAATGAACATAAGTGAAGCCCGGCTTCACTTAATCAAAGGTCGATTTTAAAACAGATAATTAAAATTTAACATGCTTAATTTAAAAAATAAGGTAGCCATTGTTACCGGAGCCCGTCAGGGAATGGGGAGAACCCATGCTTTAACCCTGGCTAAGGCCGGAGCAAAAGTAGTGGTTTCTGATATTTCCTTAGAAGATTGTGAAAAAATAGTAAAAGAAATTAAAAAAGAAAAAGGCGAGGCCATGGCAATAAAATGCGATATTTCCAAAAAACAGGAAGTAGATGAGATGATTAAAAAGACGATGAAGAAGTGGGAAAAGATAAATATTTTAGTAAACAATGCCGGGATTTGCCAGTTTAAACCCTTTTTAGAATTAACCGAAGAAGAATGGGATAGAACATTGGATATCAACTTGAAAGGATATTTTTTATGCAGTCAGGCAGTAGCAAAAGAAATGGCAAAGCAGAAAGCCGGGGTGATAGTTAATATTTCTTCAGTGGCAATGGGTCAACAGGGAATTGGTTTTCCAAATATCGCTCATTACTGCGCTTCCAAGGGCGGAATTGTTGGAATGACCGAAGCTATGGCCGTAGAATTGGCACCGTATAATATCAGAGTTAATGTTATTGCGCCGGGAATGATTGATACGCCGATGATTGACCCAATAAAAAAAGACCCTAATCAAGAGAAAGGAATTTTGGGCCGGGTTCCAATGCAGAGAATGGGTCAAGCTCAAGAAGTTTCTAATTTGGTTTTGTTTTTGGCCTCTGATGAATCATCTTATATGACCGGTTCTACCGTAGTCATTGATGGAGGTTGGTTAGCCGGATAAATGAGAGAAAAAACAAAAAACAAAAAAGTGATAGTGGCAATGTCGGGTGGGGTTGATAGTTCTGTGGCGGCAGCTCTTTTGAAAAAAGAGGGCTATGACGTTGTTGGCGTTTTTATGAAATTTTGGCAATCGCGGATTGATACGAATAAAACGGATTCACACAGATTTGAGAACAAATGTTGTTCTTCGGAGGCGGAAAAACGGGCGAGGGTTGTGGCGGCAAAACTTAAAATTCCTTTTTATGTTTTTAATTTTGAAAAAGAATTTAAAAAGAAAATAGTTGATTATTTTTTAAAGGAGTATAAAACAGGTAGAACTCCTAATCCTTGCGTTGTTTGCAATAAAGAAATTAAGTTTGGATTATTATTAAAGAAAGTTTTAGCACTCAACGCCGATTTTATAGCCACTGGGCATTACGTCAGAGTCGTTGACGACAGTCGTCAATGTATCTTTAGGTTGTATAAAGCAAGAGATAAAAAGAAAGACCAGTCGTATTTTTTGTGGCAGTTAAATCAAAAAATATTAAAACGAACCTTATTTCCAGTTGGGAATTACGCAAAAGAAGAAGTTAGAAAATTGGCTAAGAAATTTAAATTACCGAATTATAATGCGCCAGAGTCGCAGGAAATTTGCTTTGTCCAGACAACGGTTAATGATTTTTTGAAGAAATACATTAAAAATAGACCCGGTCCCGTAGTAGAACAAGTTCACTACGGGGTAAAGAAAATTATTGGCGAGCATCAGGGTTTATGGTTTTATACTATTGGTCAGAGAAAGGGAATAGATTTAGCCGGCGGTCCCTTTTATGTTTTGGATAAAGATATTAAAAAGAATATTTTAATTGTTACTCAAAACGAAAATGACTTATACAAAAAAGAGCTGATTGTTAAAGATGTTAACTGGATTCACCCTGTTAAATGCTGCGAAGCAGCAATTCCGCCCAAAGCGGAATTATTTAACAGGGTAAAGGTAAAGATAAGATATAAACATGAACCAGGTTTAGCTATGGTCAGGAGAAATAAGATTATATTTGATAAACCCCAACGAGCAATCACTCCCGGTCAATCCGTGGTATTTTATAAGGGACAAGAGCTTTTAGGCGGCGGCGTTATATCATGAAAAATTTACCGAAAAACGGGATATTGATTGCTTTCGGGGAATTGTTTTTGAAGTCAGAACCAGTGAAAAAGCTTTTTCAAAAAAGATTGATTAATAATCTTTGGTTTTTTCTCAAAAAGGAGGAAATAGATTTTAAAATTTATAATTTCAGGGAAAGGATTTTTATAAAAACTGATCAAATCATTAAAGCCAAAAAATTAATAAAGAAGGTTTTTGGCATTTCTTGGTTTGCTGAAAATTTCTTTTTCCCTGAGACAAATTTAAAGAAATTTTCATGTTTTGTAAGTGAAAATTATAAAAAATGGATAAAAAAAGGTGAAACTTTTGCCTTGAGAATAAAGAAAAACAGGAAGATTATAGAAAAAATAGCTAAGAATATAAATAGAAAAGTTGATTTAACAAAACCAAAACAAGAATTATTTATTGAAGAGAGAAAAAGGGGTTGGTTTTTATATTTTAAGAAAATAAAAGGATTGGGAGGATTGCCGGTTAGCAGCAGCGGGAAAGTTTTATCTTTAATTTCCGGTGGCATTGATTCGCCGGTCGCCGCTTTTTTGGCTGCCAAAAGGGGAGCGGAAAATATTTGGCTGCATTTCCATAGTTTTCCCTTGGTTTCTAAGAATAGCATTGAAAAAACAAAGGACTTAGCAAAAATTTTTCTTCAATATCAGCCCTGTCTTAAAATTTATTTTATTCCTTTCCAAAAAGCCCAAATGGAAATTAAAGCAAAGACGCCGGCTAAATATAGAATTTTGCTTTATCGCCGGTTGATGCTGAAAATAGCTGAAAAAATTGCTAAAAAAGAAAATTGTCAGGCATTGATAACCGGTGAAAGTTTAGGGCAAGTTAGTTCTCAAACCTTGCCAAACATTAAAATCATTGAAGAAACGGTAAAAATTCCCGTATTGCGGCCATTGATTTGTTGGGATAAAGAAGAGATAATTAAATTAGCCGAAAAAATAGGAACTTTTCAAATTTCCATAAAACCGGCAGAAGATTGCTGTACTTTATTTGTCTCAAAACACCAAACAGCCCAAGGAGACCTTAAAAAAGTAAAAGAGCTTGAAAAGAAAATAAATACAAGTAGAATAATTAAGGAAGCTCTGAGAGGAGGGTTGACTGGTAGTTTTGATTAATTTAAGGTAGAATGTATTAATATTTTAAGAGAATTTAAAATTCTCAATCTAAACCCAGCACTATTTGGTTGTGATTCAAAATCAACAGTCAATTGTTTGTCTAATTAAAAATAGAATTGTAGCCAAATAGTGCGGGGTAAAGGTCGATTTAAACGACAAATAAAAAAACTTATTATGACTCAAGGATATTGCGTTAAATGCAAAAAGAAACAGGAAATGAAGGACGAGAAAGAGGTAACTTTCAAGGCAAAAGGCGGAAAAAAGAGAAACGCTATGAGTGGCACTTGCCCGAAATGCGGTACCAAGATGTTCAGGATTTTGCCTTCAAAAAAGTAGCTCTTGGAAAGATAGAATAAATAACCCAAGGCCGGTTAAAGAGCTTTGGGTTATTTAGTTTAAAAAAATGAAAAAAACAATCAAACCTTTTTTAGGTATTCTTGTTTTTTTGAACATTATCGCTTGGACAGCGGTTTTCCATTTAAGCCAGCCAGGGGTTTTAAAAGTGGTGTTTTTTGACGTTGGACAAGGAGATAGTATTTTTATTGAGACGCCGGAGAGACTTCAGGTTTTGATTGATGGCGGACCTGATTTAACTGTTTTGGAAAAATTGGCAAAAGAAATGCCGTTTTATGACCGGACAATTGACTTAATAATTTTAACCCATCCGGAGCATGACCATTTATTTGGCTTACTTGAGGTTTTAAAGAGATATAAAGTAAAAAATATTTTATGGACAGGAATAATTAGGAATACGGCAGAATGGCAAGAGTGGAAAAACTTAATAGAAAAAGAAAGAGCGGAAATAAAAATAGCCGAGTCAGGCCAAAAAATAATTTTACAAGAAGAACCCTTAATTTTATTTAATACTTTATATCCTTTTGAAAATTTAGACGGCAAGGAAGTTAAGGATAGCAACGATACTTCTATTGTGGCAAGTTTAATTTTTGGAGCTCATTCTTTTTTATTTACCGGAGATATTACCAAAAAAACAGAGCAAGAATTGGTTGCTCAAGATGTTTATTTAAATTCAGTAGTTTTGAAAATAGCTCATCATGGCAGCAAGACCTCAAGTTCCGAAGAATTTTTAGAAAGTGTTTTTCCTGAAGTTGCTGTGCTCTCTGTCGGAGAAAACAAATATGGCCATCCAAGTCCAGAGGTCTTGGCAAGATTGGAAAAATTTGGTATAGAGGTTTTAATAACCAGAGAATCGGGCGATATAAAATTTATAAGCGACGGAACAATCTATGAAAGATATTAATTTCCCAATTTTTAAAACAAAGATTGATGGTTGTCTCCAAAAATTTGATTTAACTGACTTTAACCAAAGGCAGGTTTATTTTGAATTGAAAGCCGGTGAGGAAATCAAGAAACTGCGGGAATACCTTAAAGAAAACACCTTTATAGTATACTTGCTGGGCAAGAAAAATTCCGGTAAAGGGACTTACGCAAAAATGTTTAAAGAGGCAGTGGATAAAAACAGAATAGAACATTTTTCCATTGGAGATATGGTTCGGGAATTTGATGAAGTTGTTAGAGATGAAAAAAAGAAGAAAGAGCTGATTTCGTTTTTGGAGAAAAATTATCGGGGTTTTTTGCCTCTAGCGGAAATAATAAAGTCATTGGAAAACAGAAGCACCAAGACCCTTCTGCCGACAGAATTAATTTTAGCTTTAATTAAAAAAGAGATAGCCAAGCGAGGCAAAAAAGCCCTGTTTATAGACGGCTTTCCTCGGGATTTAGACCAGGTCTCTTATTCTTTATTTTTTAGGGACTTAATTGATTATCGGGAGGACCCTGATATTTTTGTTTTAATTGATGTCCCGGAAGCAGTAATTGACGAGAGAATAAAATACCGGGTAATTTGTCCTCTTTGTCAAACATCGAGAAATCTGAAACTTCTTTTAACAAAAAAAGTTGAATACGATAAAAAACAGGGAAAATTTTATCTTGTTTGCGACAACTCTGAATGTGGGGGAGCGAGAATGGTGGCAAAAGAAGGAGATGAATTGGGCATTGAAGCGATAAGAGAAAGATTAAACAAAGACGGAAAACTAATAAAACAAACTTTTTCTTTATATGGGATTCCAAAAATTCTCTTAAGAAACTCTGTACCGATAGATAAAGCAAAAGAGTTTGTTGATGATTATGAAATTACTCCAAAGTATGTTTATAAATGGAACGAAAGAGAAAAAAAAGTAGCAGTGGAGGAGAAGCCATGGCAGGTTAAAGACGATAATGGAATTGATTCTTACAGCTTGATGCCGCCGCCGGTCGTGGTTTCTTTAATTAAACAAATAACCGAAGTTCTTAATTTGACATATTAAGTTAAGAAATAATATAATAAAGATAGCCCTGCGGTTCTGGTCAGATTGAGGACTATACGTTTTTAAAGGGATCCTATCTTTGTACTCGCTTCGGCGAGTACTTGCGGAGCCCACTTGGAATTATTTTCCGACAATCTTTCCAGATATTGCAGGGCCTTGAGATTTACTCCTTACCTTTTAGATAGAAAAAAGAAAACAGGAGATAATTGAAGAAATTTTAAAAGTAACCAAATTATTTCATAAATAATTCAATAATTAAAATTATGTTACAAGAAAAAAAATTCCCGATTTAGTAATTTTTATTTTAATTGGGATAATTATCGGTGCCGGCACAGTTTACGGTTATTATAATTTAAAGAATCCTCCAAAGGAAGAGAAGGAATCTCAAACAATCTCAAAGGAGACATTCCAAACGGGTCCTAATTCAGAGAATTTATCTGCAGAAGCCGCAGCTTATATAAAATTTAAAGAAATTAAAAACTTTTTTATCCCCAAAGGAACTCCCAGTGTTTATGGACAAGAATTAGATATTTATTTTGATGAAGTTCAAGACGCTATCAATAAAACTGCTATATTTGATCCTACTTATGGCAACGAAGGCAAAAAAATCGCCCTAACGGATTTAACAACAGCAGAATTAGAACGTTATAAAAAAATCGGCGCATCTATTGCTTGCGAATTTTGTTGCGGTGTCCAAACATTAGTTTTTGAAAATGGAGAGGCGGCCTGCGGTTGCGACCACTCTCAAATGATGAGAGGGTTGTCCGCCTACTTAATTAAAAATCATCCTGAAATTTCCAATGAACAAATTTTAGAAGAACTGAAAAAATGGAAAATTACTTATTTCCCCAAACAAACTCTTTCAGCTGAGTTAGATAAAAGAGTAAAAGCTGGCGAACCCGGCATAGAACAAATTTTAAAAGAGTTTCCTGACTTTTTGCCTCAAATGGTCGGCGGTTGTTAAATTTAATAATCTTATTAATATGTCTGAAGTTAAAATTAATAAAAACTCAACTGCCTCTAAATTTTTGCAAGGAACACAAAAGCTGCAATTTAGAAATAATCAAACACGCAATAAATAAAAAATCTAAAAATTAAATTTAAAAAATTATGGAAAAAACAATTTTAAGTATATCCGGTATGCATTGCGCTTCGTGCGCAGTAACCATTGAAAACGCTCTTAGAAAAGAAGAAGGGATTAAATCCGCCAATGTTAATTTTGCTTCAGAGAAACTTTGTTTAGAATTTGATGAAATTGAAATAAGTATTACCCGAATAAAAAAAATCATTGAGAAATTAGGGTATGAAGCGACGGAAGAAACTGCCGAAGAAGAAATGCACGACCATCATAAAGAAGAAAAAATTCAGGAAATTAAAAATTTGAGAACAAGATTTATTATTGCTTTAATTTTTGGCATCCCCCTCCTTTATGTTTCCATGGGAATGATGGTTGGTCTTCATATGCCGGAAATTATTGACAAAAATCAACATCTTATTTAATTTTTGTTGACTACTCCTGTAATCATAGTTGCTTTTAAGCTTTATACTTCCGGGTTAAAAGCCATTTTAAGAAGGACGCCGAATATGGATTCTTTGATTTTTATCGGCACTTCGGCCGCCTATATTTATAACGTGGCAATTTCTTTATTTGTTTGGTTTAACGTTGGAGAATACGAAATGGCAGAATTATATTACGAAATAGCCGCTTTTATTCTTATCTTTATTCTTTTGGGAAAATATCTTGAAGCGATAACCAAAGGAAAAACAAGCGAAGCAATTAAAAAATTGATCGGTCTTCAACCAAAAGAAGCGACGATTATAAAAAATAATGAGGAAATAAAAATTCTTATTTCTGAAGTAAAAGTCGGGGATATTATTTTGGTCAAGCCCGGCGAAAAAATCCCAGTAGACGGAATTGTTATTGACGGCTATTCCGGTGTTGACGAGAAGGCCATTACCGGCGAAAGTATTCCGGTTGAAAAGAAAAAAGGCGATGAAGTAATCGGCGCAACCATTAATAAAACCGGGGTATTAAAATTTAAAGCCACCCGAGTTGGGAAAGATACAATGTTGGCTCAAATTATAAAAATAGTTGAGGAGGCAATGGGTTCTAAGGCGCCAATTCAGCTTTTGGCTGATAAAGTTTCTTTGTATTTTGTTCCAACCGTTGTTGTTATTGCTATTCTATCTTTGATTATTTGGATAATAGCAGGCCAGCCATTTTCCTTTGCCCTTGTTTCTTTTATCGCCGTTTTGATTATCGCTTGTCCTTGTGCTTTGGGCTTGGCAACGCCAACGGCCGTAATGATGGGGACAGGTCTGGCGGCAAAAAACGGCATTTTAATTAAAAGTGGCAAAGCGTTAGAAATTGCCAGAGATGTAAATATTGTTATATTTGATAAAACAGGAACGCTAACTAAAGGAGAACCCAGCGTTACAGACATTATTAAAGTTAAAAACGAGGTTAGCGAAAATTCTATTTTGCAAATCGCTGCGTCAGTGGAAAAAAATTCCGAACATCCCTTAGCTCAAGCGATTGTCAATAAAGCGAAAGAGGAAAAAGTTAATTTTTCAGAAGTAAAAAATTTTCAAGCTATTCCTGGCTATGGCGTTACGGTTGATTTGGGAATTAAAAAAATACTTTTTGGAACAAGAAAACTAATGGCTAACAATCAAATTAATCCAAATATAATAGAAGAAAAAATGATTGTTTTAGAAGATCAAGGCAAAACCGCAATGATTTTAACACAAGACAAAGATATTATTGGCATTATTGCGGTGGCTGATACTCTTAAAGATTATTCAAAAGAAGCCGTCAAGATGCTTCATAAAATGGGAAAGAAAGTCGCTATAATTACCGGAGATAATAAAAGAGTTGGGCAAGCTATTGCGAAGCTCGTTGGCATAGATAGAGTTTTAGCTGAGGTGTTGCCGCAAGAAAAATCAGCCGAGATTAAAAAATTACAGAGCGAGGGAAATATTGTGGCGATGGTGGGCGACGGTATAAATGACGCGCCAGCCTTGGCTTAAGCTGATTTAGGTATTGCTCTTGGTTCAGGCACTGATGTGGCGATGGAAACTGGGGAAATAGTTTTAATTAAAGATGATTTAAGAGATGTAGTAATAGCAATTGATTTAAGTAAATACACCTTAAATAAAATTAAGCAAAATCTTTTCTGGGCTTTCTTTTATAATATTGTCGGTATCCCTGTCGCGGCGGGTATTTTATATCCTTTTACTGGTTGGCTTTTAAATCCGGCGATTGCCGCGGCGGCTATGGCTTTTTCATCAGTAAGTGTTGTTTCAAATTCTCTTTTAATGAAAAGATATGAATCAAAAATTATTAAAAATATTTAAGGAAATTGACTTATATTTTATAACAGACGATAAATTAACAAAAAGAACGGTTTTTGAGGATGTTAAATCGGCAATAAAAGCGGGGGTTAAAATAATTCAGTACAGAGAAAAAGAAAAATCAACCAGAGAGATGATTGAAGAAGCGGCTCAAATAAAAGAATTATGTAAAAATAAAGCAATATTTTTGATTAATAATAGAATTGATATTGCTTTAGCAGTAAAAGCAGATGGTGTTCATCTCGGCCAGGACGATATTCCGTATGAAATTGCGAGATCATTGATAGGTGGGAAAATAATAGGCTTAACTGTCCATAATGTTGGGGAAGCAATGAAAGCAGAAAAATTAGGTGCAGATTATATTAGTGTAAGCCCGATATTTGAAACAAAAACAAAGTTTGATGCTGGTCCTGCTATAGGTATTGAATCAATTAAGGATATCAAAAAGTCAGTAAATATACCCCTTATAGTTATTGGGGGGATTAATTTGGAGAACATTGATGACGTCATAAAAGCAGGCATAACTTCAATCGCAGCCATCTCAGCAATAGTCACAAAAGACGATGTAGAAGGAGAATGCAGGAAATTCATAAATAAATTGAAAAATAATCAAACCCCAAAAATCAAAAGATGAAAAACAAAGAAATGTCAAAAGTAGAAAAACCAAGAGAAAAACTGCCTGAACTTGGTAAAATCCATCCTGAGTTTTTTGACCGCGTAATTTATCCCCGCCTCGGAGCAAAGGATAAAAATATAATTATAGGACCACAGCATGGCGTTGACTATGGCGTTTTTAAAATAGGAAATAATTGTTTTGCCATGTCAACAGATCCGTTTTTCATTGTCCCTTCTTTTGGGTTTAAAAAAGCCGCTTGGTTTGGCTTTCACATCGTATTCTGCGATGTGGCTGTTTCCGGTCTTATCCCCAAATACCTGACAATAGATTTAAACCTGCCGCCAGAAATGAAAGAATCCGAGTTGGAAGAAATGTGGGAAGCGGTTCACGCCGAAGCTAAAAAATACAGCATAAGCGTTTTAACTGGACACACCGCAAGATACACCGGCTGCAATTATCCAATGGTCGGCGGCGCCACATCAATTGCAATAGGAACCTTTGAGGAACTAAGGAGCCCGCATAAAGTAAAAATAGGCGATAAGGTAATTATTACCAAAGGCCCTGCGATAGAAACCACGGGATTGTTAGCGGTGTTATTTCCTCATAAGTTCATTGAGGTTGGAGGAAAAGATTTCCAAAAGGAAGCAGAAGAAGTTTTCTACCAGATGTCGGTAATGGACGACTGCGCCATAGCAAGAAATTTTGAAGGGGTGCATGTAATGCACGACGCAACCGAATGCGGAATCTGGGGCGGCTTATACGAAATGGCAAGAGCGGGAAATTATGGATTAGCGATTAAAGAAGATTTAATTCCAATCCAGCCGGTCATTAAAAAGACCGCGGAATTGTTTAAGTTTGACCCATTTTGCGCGATCAGCGAAGGTACGTTAATAGCCATGATTGACAAAAAAGAAGCTGACAACGTTGTGAAAGCGTTGAATAAAAAAGGAATATTAAGTCAAGTTGTCGGGGAAGTTGTGCCCAAAAGCAAAGGATTAAAAATAACTAAAAACAGCAAAGAACGGACGCTTGAATACCCCCAAAAGGATCCTTATTGGATATTAGCCGCGGAATTTTCAAAATAAGAATTTTAGATTGGTCGGGGCAGGGGGATTCGAACCCACCGAGTCACACGCACCCCAAGCGTGTATGTTACCACTACACCATGCCCCGTTCATTTTCTCTTTCCCATTGCTTTTATACACTTTGTGCAGGCTAGAACTCTTTTCCCCGAAGGCAACCTAACCCATTGCAGATTTGGGTATTTTCTTCTTTTACAGGTGGGATTATATTTTCCTCTTAGCTTAACCAATTTTTGGACCATTATTGATCCTTTTTTGCATATAGCGCATTGTTTAGCCATGTAGATTATAATATCAGAACTTTCAATTTTTTTCAACTTCTGCTAAAATATTATATATATGGAAGCGACAATTTTATTTAAACTTTTTTTATATATAGTAGTGGTTTTTTCAGCTGTCTTTCACGAATATTTTCACGGCTGGACAGCAAATCAACTTGGCGACCCGACGGCAAAATATGCAGGTAGGTTAACTTTAAATCCCCTAAAGCACTTAGATCCTATTGGCACTGTTTTTTTGCCTCTTTTCCTGCTGTTTTTTGCGGGCAGTTTTATTGGTTGGGCAAAGCCGGTGCCGTATAATCCTTACAATCTCCGCGATCAAAGGTGGGGTTCCAGCAAAGTTGCAATTTCAGGTCCCGGAGCCAATTTTTTAATTGCTCTATTTTTTGGATTAATTCTTCGGTTTGGGGCAATGTCTGGGTTATTAATTCCGGTAAGCTTTCTCTATATCGCCTTAACCTGGGTTGTCTATGTAAATATTATTCTTGGACTTTTTAATCTAATACCAATTCCTCCTCTTGATGGTTCAAAAATTTTAATGGATATTTTTCCTCAGACCAGGGCGATGCAATTCCTGGGAACGTCTTTCATGGGTATTTTTTTGGCTCTTATCTTAGCCATAATGTTCTTGCCATTTATTTCTAATTTGTTATATTATCTTATTGTTGGGAATCCATTCTCGCAATTGATATTTTAGGTTTATTGACATTTTTTAATTAATTTGCTAACTTAAAATTTAAGCGCTTCGCGCTTTATTAATTTTGATTATGCCAACAATTCGTCAGCTTATAAAAAAGGGAAGAAAAAGAAGACAGTCGAAAGACAAGACGCCGGTTTTAACTTTTGGTTTCAATGTTATTAAAAACAGACCCAAGGAATATTTTTCGCCATTTAAACGTGGGGTTTGTCTAAAGGTCTTTACTGTCACGCCAAAAAAACCGAATTCTGCCTTAAGAAAAGTTGCCAGAGTTCGTTTGGCTAATGGAATGGAGGTCACAGCCTATATTCCCGGGGAAGGACATAATTTACAGGAACACTCAGTGGTTTTAATCAGGGGCGGGAGAGTAAAAGACCTGCCTGGGGTTAGATATCATGTAATAAGGGGAGTTTTAGATACTGGTGGAGTAGAGAAAAGGAAACAAGGCCGAAGCAAGTACGGCGCCAAGAAAGAGAAAAAATGAAAAAGATAAAAAAACATCTCATAGCGTCAGACCCTGTTTACGATAATATTACTGTTGCAAAATTTATCAATCAAGTGATGAGGCGGGGCAAAAAGACAATAGCCAGAAAAATTGTTTACAGCGCTTTTGCTCTCATAAAAGAAAAAACAAAAAAACCTCCATTGGAGATTTTTGAAATCGCCCTGAAAAATGCCTCACCCTTGTTAGAGGTAAAATCAAAGAGAATTGGCGGAGCGACTTATCAGGTGCCGATGGAGGTGAAAGGGGAAAGAAAAATGTGTTTGGCTATGCGATGGCTCATTTTTGGAGCTAGGGCGAAAAAAGGAAAACCAATGAAAGAAAAATTAGCTCAAGAATTAATGGATGCCGTTAACAATACTGGCTGGGCTATTAAAAAAAGAACCGATACCCATCGCATGGCTGAAGCAAATAGGGCTTTTGCCCACTTCGCCTGGTAGAATATTGAAATTATGCCGAGAATATATCCAATAGAAAAAGTTAGAGATATTGGCATCATCGCCCATATTGATGCTGGGAAGACGACCGTTACTGAACGGGTGCTTTTTTATACCGGAATTTCTCATAAGATTGGCGAAGTTCATGACGGTCAGGCGATTATGGATTGGATGGAACAAGAAAGAGAAAGAGGAATTACTATTACTGCCGCTGCCACCACTTGCTTTTGGACGCCAATGGGCTTGGAGCGTAAAAAAGAAAATGAATACAGAATAAATATTATTGACACCCCTGGCCATATTGATTTTACTGCTGAGGTTCAAAGATCTTTAAGGGTTTTAGACGGAGCTGTTGTTGTTTTTGATGGAGTGGCTGGGGTGGAGTCTCAATCTGAAACTGTTTGGCGCCAGGCAGATAAATTTAAGGTGCCAAGAATTTGCTTTATTAATAAACTGGATAGAACTGGCGCTTCTTTTGAAAATAGTTTTAACTCAATTTTAGAGAAACTTTCTCCCAATGCAGTAGCCCTTCAAATTCCAATTGGTTTAGAGGTTCATCATAAAGGAGTGGTTGACTTGTTAAAAATGAAGGCCTTAAAATTTGAGGGTGATTTCGGTCAACTTATCAAGGAAGAGGAGATTCCTAAAGATTTAATAGGGGAAGCCAAGAAGTGGCGGGAAAAGATGCTCGAGAAAATTGTTGCTGAAGATGAAAAAACAATGGAGAATTATCTAACAAGTAAAGAGATTCCGGTAGAGGAGCTTCGAAAAGTTTTAAGAAAAACTGTTTTGGATTATAAGCTTATTCCAGTGTTTTGCGGAGCGGCTCTAAAAAATAAAAGCATTCAGCCCTTGCTTGATGCTATTTGTTATTATCTTCCTAGTCCAAAAGATATGCCTTCGGTAAAAGGAATAGATCCTAAAACAGGTCAGGAAATTGAAAGAAAAGCAGAGGATGATGAGAAATTTTCGGCCTTAGTTTTTAAAATAGCAGCTGACCCTTATGTTGGTACCCTTACTTATTTTAGGGTTTATTCCGGCGCTCTAAAAGCAGGTTCTTATTTGCTAAACTCAATAACCAACGAAAAAGAAAGAATCGGCAGAATTTTAAAAATGTATGCTGCGGAAAGAGAAGAAATAAAAGAGGTTTTTACCGGAGATATTGCTGCCACGGTTGGTCTTAAAGACACAAGGACAGGTCATACCTTGTGTGAAGAATCTAGCCCGATTATTTTAGAACAAATTATTTTTCCCGAGCCGGTTATTTCTATCCGGATTGAACCCAAAACCAAGCAAGACCAGGAAAAAATGGGTTTGTCTTTGAAAAAATTAGCCGAAGAAGACCCGACTTTTAAAGTAAAAGGCGACCTAGAAACCGGGGAAACGATTATTTCCGGGATGGGCGAGTTGCACCTGGAAATTATTGTAGACAGGATGAAACGGGAGTTTAAGGTTGATGGCTTGGTAGGAAAACCCCAGGTTGCTTATAAAGAGACAATAAAAATCGAATCTGAGGCCGAAGGAAAATATATTAGGCAGTCAGGAGGTCGAGGTCAGTACGGACATGTTTGGTTAAGAGTTAAACCCAAAAAAAGAGGAGAAGGGTTTGAGTTTATTGATGAAATTAAAGGAGGTGCTATTCCCAAGGAATTTATTCCAGCTATCCAAAGGGGAATTAAAGAAGCAATGGATAAAGGTGTGTTAGCCGGTTATCCAGTGGTAGATCTTCAGGCAACTTTATACGACGGTTCTTTTCATGAAGTTGATTCTTCGGAAAACGCTTTTAAAATCGCTGGTTCTATTGCTTTTCAGGAAGCAGTCAAGAGGGCGAAGCCGGTCTTATTGGAACCGATGATGAAATTAGAGGTTATTGTTCCTTCAGATTTTTTTGGAGATACAATAGGGGACTTATCTGCCAGAAGGGGGAGGATTGAAGAAACTAAAGATCGTTTAAATTTAAAGGTTATTGAGGCAAAAGTTCCTTTAGCCAAAATGTTTGGTTATGTTACTGCTTTAAGGTCCTTGACTGAAGGCAGAGGAACGTTTACTATGGAATTTGATCATTATGAAGAGGTGCCCTCAAATATTGTTCAAGAGATTATTGAAGGGAGAAGAAAGTAATTCACGTTTACCCTATTGACTTTTATTTGATATTTAATAAGATAAATAATATAACTTTTTTAATTACGAATTCTCACGAATGAACAACGAATAGAAACGAATCACGAATTTGTGTATTTGTGGAAATTCGTTTTAGATTCGTAGGTATTCGTCAATAAAAATATGGCGGAAAAAGAAAAATTTCAGAGGAGTAAACCCCACGTTAATGTTGGTACCATAGGTCACGTTGATCATGGGAAAACTACTTTGACTGCAGCAATACTGCATGTTTTAAGATTGAAAGGTTTTCGGGCTCAAGAAAAGAGCGTTGACCAGATTGACGCTGCTCCAGAAGAAAAAGCCAGAGGGCTTACTATTTCTGTTTCTCATCTTGAATACGAAACAGAAAATAGACACTATGCTCATATTGATTGTCCTGGTCACGCCGACTATATAAAAAATATGATTACCGGCGCTGCTCAGATGGATGGGGCAATTTTGGTGGTTTCTGCTCCGGATGGGCCTATGCCTCAAACCAGAGAGCATATTTTGCTTGCTCGTCAGGTCGGTATTCCTTCAATGGTTGTGTTTTTGAATAAGATAGATCAGGTTGAAGATCCTGAAATTGTTGATTTGGTAGAGTCAGAGGTTAGGGAGCTTTTAAAGAAATACGAATTTCCTGGCGACGAAATCCCAATTATAAAAGGCTCTGCCCTAAAGGCCTTGGATGCAAAGTCCGGCGACGAAGAAATAGCCAAGCCAATTTTAGAGCTGGTTGGTGTTTTGGATAAATATATCCCAGAACCAGTCAGAGACATTGAAAAACCATTTCTAATGGCTATTGAAGATGTCTTTTCTATAGAAGGTCGCGGTACGGTTGCTACCGGGAGGATTGAGAGAGGAGTAATTAAGTCCAACGAAGAGGTAGAATTAGTCGGTTTGAAAGAGACCGTTAAAACAACAGTTGTAAGTATTGAAATGTTTAATAAAATTCTTGATGAGGGTAGGGCCGGAGATAATGTGGGAATTTTACTCAGAGGGCTTAAAAAAGAAGATATTGAGAGGGGCCAGGTCTTAGTAAAACCAAAAAGCGTAACGCCCCATACCGAATTTGAGGCCGAAATTTATATCCTGGCTAAAGAAGAAGGCGGTCGTCACACCCCTTTCTTTAAAGGATATAAGCCCCAGTTTTATATCAGAACCACTGATGTAACAGGAGAAGTAACTTTGCCGGAAGGAACAGAGATGGTAATGCCAGGCGATACGGTTAACTTGTCAGTCAAATTAATCGTGCCAGTGGCTCTTGAAGAGAAGCAAAGATTTGCGATCAGAGAAGGCGGGAAAACAGTTGGCGCCGGAGTTGTCATCAAAATTATTAAATAGAATCCGTACTAAAGGAAAAAAATGCCGATAAAGACCAAAAAGAAAGAAATTATAGAAGAGACGAAATCAAGGCTTAGAATAAAGCTTAAGGCTTATGATTATAAAGTCATTGACAATAGCGCCAAGCAGATTATTGATACGGCCTTGAGATATGGAGCCGATATTTCTGGTCCTGTTCCTTTACCAACAGAAATTCACAAATATACGGTAAATCGTTCTACTTTTGTTCATAAAGATGCCAGAGAACAATTTGAAATGAGAGTTCATAAGCGTCTGATTGACATTTTAAATCCTAATTCTAGTATAATTGATGCCCTTATGAATTTAACCTTGCCGGCCGGGGTTGATATTGAGATTAAATAATAACGCCAATATCACACGAATTTTACGCCAATACCGCGAATAATTATTCGTGTCATTGGTATTTTATTCGCATGATATTGGCATTATTATTTTTATGAAGTTTATTCTTGGTAAAAAAATAGAAATGAGTCAAACGTTTGATAAAGAAGGGAATGTTATTCCTGTGACTTTGATTGAAGCTGGTCCTTGTTACATTACTCAAATAAGAATAAAAGAAAAAGATAAATACGAGGCAATTCAGATTGGGTTTGAGAAATTAAAAGAGAAGAAAATTAAAAAACCGCAGAAAGACAGACCGTATAGATATCTGAGGGAATTTTCAATTTTCAATTCTCAATTTTCAATTGGGGATAAAATTGATGTTTCGGGTTTTAAAGAAGGGGATAAAGTGAAAATTTCTGGAATTTCTAAGGGAAAAGGATTTGCCGGCGCAGTTAAAAGGTGGGGATTTCACGGCAGGCCTTCCACTCATGGAACAAAACATGAAGAAAGAACAATCGGTTCTACTGGCTGCAGATTTCCTCAGAGAGTTGTCAAGGGCAGAAAAATGCCGGGCCGAATGGGGACAGAACGTGTTACGGTTAAAAATTTAAAAATCGTCCAGGTTGACTCTGAAAATAATTTAATCGCTGTTAAGGGTGCTATCCCGGGAAAGAGGGGGACGTTGTTGGAAATTAGAGGATAGCAGGAAAAATCCAAAATCCAAATAACAAATGTCAAATGAAATCCAAAGCCCAAAATCCAAAACACTAATTATTTTGACATTTGGATTTTAGTCATTGATTTGACATTTGGGTTTCGGCATTTGGATTTAAAAAAAGCACCTATTAAATTATGATCGTCAAAGTTTTAAATCAAAAAGGACAAGAAGTTGGGGAGGCAAAATTGCCGAAAGAAATTTTTGAAGTTCAAATGAATTCTGATTTAATTCATCAGGTGGTTTTGTCGCAGATGGCAAATCGGAGAAAAGTAATAGCTAAAACAAAAGACAGAAGCGAAGTAAGGGGTGGCGGAAGAAAGCCCTGGCGGCAAAAAGGCACTGGCAGAGCAAGACATGGTTCAATTCGTTCGCCGATCTGGCGCAAGGGCGGTGTAACTTTTGGGCCAACAGGAAGAGAGGTTTTCAAAAAGAGAATTCCTAAAAAAATGAGAAGAAAGGCGCTTTTTATGGTATTATCCGCCAAAGCGAAAGAAAATTTGATTTTTGTTTTAGATAGTTTAAAAATTGAAAAGCCGAAAACAAAGTTCATGGTAGAAATTTTGGAAAAATTATTTTTAAGAAAAGGTTCGGGCCTTCTCGTTTTGCCGAAAATAGATGAAAATATAATTAAATCGGTCAGAAATATTCCAAAAGTAGACCCTATTCAGGCAAAAGATTTAAATGTGCTGGATTTGCTGAATTATAAATATATTGTAATGCCAAAAGAAGCAATAAAAGTAATTAAAGAGACGTTTATGAATTAAGTGAAGCCCGGCTTCACTTAGTTCACTTAGCGAAACATGAAATTATTGAATATTTTTAAAAAAAAGCCCTCTTCCGTCCCGCTACGAAGCGGGACTACGGAGGGTAAAAAAGAAGAGAAGAAACCGGAGATTAAAGAACCCAAGAAAAAAATTGCGGAAGAGCCGTATAAAGTATTGGTTTCTCATCATATTACAGAAAAGGCAACTGAACTTGAGAAAGAGAATAAGTATGTATTTAAAGTTTTTCAAAAAACAAATAAAATTGAAATTAAGAAAGCCATTGAGGATTTATATGACGTAGACGTAGTTGATGTTAAAATTATAAATGTGCCGAGACGTCGAAAAAGGTTGGGTAGACAAGAAGGTTGGAAAAAAGGATATAAGAAGGCGATTGTGAAGGTAAAAAAGGGGCAGAAAATTGAAATAATGTCGCGTTAATTTTATGAGATATTTATTAACTAAAAAGAAACCTGAGAAAAAACTATTAATAACCTTAAAACGAAGAGCAGGGAGAGGCAATTCGGGCAGGATAACTGTGCGGCATAAAGGAGGAGGAGGAGTAAAAAAGCAATATCGGCTAATTGATTTTGGCCAAGAGAAAATTGATATTCCTGCCAAAGTTGTGGCTTTGGAACATGATCCTTATAGAACATCTTTCATTGCTCTTTTAGAATACGAAGATGGCGAGAAACGTTATAAATTGGCGCCTAGCGGGATAAAAATTGGAGACAAGGTAATTTGTGCAGAAAAAGCCGAGATTAAACCCGGGAATAGAATGAAATTGAAAAATATTCCAGTAGGTGTTATGGTTTATAATATTGAATTAGTGCTTGGGAAAGGAGGAAAATTGGTCCGGTCTGCTGGTACGGCTGCCAAAGTTTTGGCCCAGGAAGGAAAATATACTCATTTAGAAATGCCATCGAAAGAAATTAGAATGGTGCTCCAGGATTGTTATGCAACAGTCGGGGCATTATCTTATCCAGAATGGCGTTATGAAATTATAGGAAAAGCTGGACGGTCCCGCTTAAAAGGAATAAGGCCAACTGTCCGTGGTTCGGCAATGAATCCTTGTGATCATCCTCATGGTGGAGGCGAAGGAAGGACGTCTATTGGTTTGAAATATCCAAAGACACCTTGGGGTAAACATGCTTTAGGGGTTAAAACCCGTAAAAAAAAATGGACGGACAAATATATTATTCAAAGACGTAAAAAGAAATAAAGAATATGGCTAGATCACTAAAAAAAGGTCCATATATAGACGAGAAGTTATTAAAAAAAGTAAAAGGTCTAAAACCAGGTGATAATACAATAATTAAAACTTGGTCAAGGGCTTGTACTATAATCCCTGAAATGATCGGTTTTACTTTTGGAGTTCACAATGGCAAAGAGCATATTCCAGTTAAAGTGACAGAAGATATGGTTGGTCATAAATTAGGAGAATTTTCTTCGACTACAAGGTTTTCTAGGCATGGTGGTAAGATGCAAAGAGAGCAGGAACAAAAAGTAGTGGCGAAAGAAGCCGAGAAACTTAAATCATCTTAACATCTAAACATACAAACATTCTAACATTATGTTTAAATGTTAAAATGCTTAAATGTTTAAATGAAATAATGTCAGTGCTCGCTAAATTAAAATATTTACGAATAGCTCCCAGAAAAGTCAGATTAGTCGCAGATTTAATAAGAAAGAAAAAAGTTGAAGAGGCTAAAACAATTTTAAATTTTACTACCAAAAAGGCAGCTAAACCTTTGCTTAAACTTTTAAATGCAGCTGCGGCAGATGCCAAACATAATTTTCAATTAGACCCTTTTAATTTGTATATTTCAAAAATTACAGTTGATGAGGGCCAGAAATATAAAAGATGGATGCCTCGAGCGAGAGGGGTCGCTACGGAGATTCAGAAAAAAACTTCTCAGGTGGTTATGATTTTAGAAGAAACGATTCCTGGCCAGAAAGTTAAAAAAGCAAAGAAAGAAAAGTTAACCATTATTAAAGAAAAAACAAAGACCCTAGAAGAGGTTAAAAAAGAGATGGGCTTGAAAGAAGAAGAAGGCGAAAAAAAGAAAGAAGGTTTTAGAAAAGAGCCCCAAAAACCAAAAAAGAGATGGGGAATAAAAAGATTTTTTAGGCGGAAAGCCTTTTAGTTATGACACATAAAGTTCACCCAAAAGCATATAGGTTGAGAGAGGCAACTGATTGGGATTCGCGGGGGTTTTATAAAAAACCTGCCCAAGCCCTGGAAGAGGATTTTAGAATTAGGGAATTTTTAAGAAAAAAAATAGGGGAAATCGGCATAGATAGAATTGAAATTGAAAGATTTTCTAACAAGTTAAATATTATAATCTCTACGGCCAGGCCAGGACTTGTTATTGGAAGAGGAGGAGAAGGAGTTGAAAATTTAAGGAAAGAATTGGAAAGCAAAATTGGCGAGAAGAAAATAAAAAAAGAGAAAGGGGGAGAAGTAAGAATTGAGATTAGAGAGATTAAAGACCCCTGGACTTCAGCTGCTTTGTCGGCCCAATGGGTTGCTCAGCAGATAGAAAAGAGAGTTCCTTACAGAAGGGTTTTAAAAAGAGCTTTAAGCAGGTTCGGAGAGCATAAAGAGATTCAGGGGGCAAAAATAGAGATTTCAGGACGTTTAAACGGATCTGAAATTGCCAGGAGAGATTGGCTGGGGACAGGTTGCCTTCCTCGTCAGACCATTAGGGCTGATATTGATTATGCAAAAGCAGAGGCCTTTTGTACTTATGGAGTAATAGGAATAAAAGTTTGGCTCCATAAAGGAGAAAAATTTTAATAATTTATGGCGATACTAATGCCAAAAAAGGTAAAACACAGAAAATGGCACAAAGGAAGGTCAAAAGGCGTTGAGAGGCGGTCAGTTGATCTTGTTTTTGGGAGTTATGGTTTGAAGTCTTTAGGAACGAAGTGGCTCACTAGCCGGCAAATTGAAGCTGCCAGAAAAACGATTATTAGGTACTTTAAAAAAGGTGGGAAACTTTGGATTAGAATTTTTCCAGATAAACCCATTACTAGAAAGGGCACTGAGGTTCCAATGGGTGGAGGGAAGGGTTCCGTTGACCATTATGTCTATCCAATAAAACCGGGTAGGATTATTTTTGAACTAGAAGGAATACCAGAAGAACAGGCTAAAGAAGCATTCAGAAAAGCAAGCGACAAACTACCCGTGAAGACAAAATTTATTAAAAGATAGTATGAAAACCAAAGAACTTAAACAAAAATCTAAAGACGAACTTCAAAAATTTCTTCAGAACTTAAGAGAGAAACTGAGACAGCTTCGGTTTGATTTGGTTTCAGGAAAAGTAAAAAATGTTAGAGAAATTAGACAAATTAAAAAAGATATAGCTCGTATTCTTACAATGCTATGCCAAAAAAACAATTAACAGGTACAATTGTCTCAAATAAAATGCAAAAAACACTGGTGGTTGAGGTGGAAAAAATAAAACAACATCCTAGATATAAAAAAAGATATAAGGTTCACAAAAAATATAAAGTTCACTATGATGAAGGAGAATACAAGACAGGAGACAAAGTTATAATTGAAGAATGTCGTCCCATTAGTAAAGATAAAAGATGGAAAGTAATAAAGAAATTTTAAATTTCTAATTTCTAATTGACCTAATTAACCTAATCAAATCCCAAATCCCAAATCCCAATTTCCCCCGATTTCATCGAGAGTCCTCGACTATAAGTCGGGATAATGTCTAAAAATTTTGGTCATTGGTCATTGAGATTTAATTAGAAATTAGAGTAATTAGGTCAATTAATCATTTTCAGGATATGATTCAACCAAGAACAATGTTAAAAGTGGCGGACAATTCGGGAGCAAAAGTAATCCAATGCATCCGGGTTTTAGGCGGTACTCGTCGGAGATATGCTCAAATTGGTGATATTATCGTCGGAACGGTTAAAGAAGCTGACCCGCGGAGACCAGTTAAAAAACATGATGTAGTAAAGGCCGTAATCGTAAGACAGAAAAAATCCTATCGCCGGAAAGACGGTTCTTATGTTAGGTTTGACGATAATGCTGTAGTAGTTTTGGACATTGGCAAAAATCCAAAAGGCGGAAGAATTTTTGGTCCGATAGCTTACGAGTTAAAAAAAAAGGATTTTGAAAAAATAGTTAACTTAGCCACAGACATAGTATGAAAATACGCAAAAATGACCAAGTTCTTATAATTTCGGGAAAAGACAAGGGTAGAAGGGGTAAGGTTATAAAAGTTCTTCCGAAGGAAAGAAAGATTGTGGTTGAGGGGATTAATTTAAGAAAGAAACACATAAAACCGAAAAGGTCTGGCGAGAAGGGACAGATTATTGAAGTGCCAGTCTCGTTGGATATTTCAAATGCAAAGTTCATCTGCCAGAAATGCAAGAAAGCAACTCGACTGGGATACAAAATAGAGGGTCTGCCTGCCGGTAGGCAGGGAAAAAATAAATATAGAATATGCAAAAAGTGTAAACAGGAAATATAATCATTTAATCATTTAAACATTTAAACATAATGTTTAGATGTTCGTATGTTTAGATGTTAAGATGAAAAAATGCTTAGATTAAAAGAAAAATATAATAAGGAAGTAGTGTCTAAAATGATGGAGAAGTTTGGTTATAAAAACACTATGGCTGTTCCGAAACTCGCCAAAGTAATAGTGAATACAGGGATTGGCAGGTTGGTTGTTGGTAAAACATCAGAAGAACAAAAAAGGATTTACCAGAATATTTCAGATGATTTGGCTTTAATCTGCGGCCAGAGACCGGTTTTCACTAAATCAAAAAAGTCAATTGCAGGATTTAAAACAAGAGAAGGAATGTTAATTGGGGCGAAAATTACGTTACGAGGTAAAAAAATGTATGATTTTTTAGAGAAAGTGATTCATATTACTCTTCCTCGGATTCGAGATTTTCGAGGAATTGACTTGAAATGTTTTGATAAAGACGGCAACCTTACTATTCCGATTAAAGAACATCTTGTTTTTCCTGATATTTCGCCTGAAAGAGTTAAGATCATTTTCGGGCTTGAAATAACCATCGTTACCACTGCTAAGAACCGCGAAAAGAGCATAGAATTATTAAGATTACTCGGATTTCCAATAAAACCATCTTAACATATAAACATCTAAACATCCGAACATTATGTTTAAATGTTAAAATGCTTAAATGTTTAAATGAAGTAATGGCTACCAAAGCGCAAATTGCAAGGTCAAAAAAGAAACCAAAATATAGCACGAGAACAATTCGACGTTGTTTTAGGTGTGGTCGGAGAAGAGGATATATGAGAGAATTCGGCCTTTGTAGAATATGTTTTAGGGAGATGGCGAACAGAGGAGAAATACCAGGAATGAAGAAAAGTAGCTGGTAAATATTATATGACTGATCCAATTACAGATATGCTTAATAGAATAAGAAACGCTCAAGCCGTTTCCCATCCAACGGTTGTTTTCCCTTTTTCTAAATTTAAATACGAAATTGTTAAAATTTTACAAAAAGAAGGTTTTGTCGAAGAAGTAGAGAAGAAAAAAAGAAAAGAAGAGAAAATTATTAAAATTGATTTAAAATATTCTGAAAAAAAACCAGTAATTTCTGGTTTAAAAAGAATTTCTAAACCAGGTCAGCGGATTTATACTCCAGCCAAAGCTCTAAAATCTGTCCGTCAAGGATATGGGATAAATATAATTTCTACTTCAAAGGGACTGATGACGAATAAAGAGGCAAGGAAAAGAAAACTTGGAGGCGAAGTTATTTGCGAAGTGTGGTAACCATCTTAATATGTCCAGAATAGGCAAAAAACCAATTTTAATACCGGAAAATGTGGAAGTAAAAATTGATGGTAGCAGAGTTACTATAAAAGGTCCGAGAGGCGAACTCCAAAGGGAGGTTCGGCCCGAAATTAGAATTGAAAAAAAAGACAGAGAAATTATTGTTGAGCCGAAAAAAGAAACCAAAAGAACCGCAGCTTTTTGGGGGTTGACCAGGACGCTTGTTTTTAATATGGTAAAAGGAGTCACAGATGGTTACGAGAAGAAATTACAAATAGAAGGTCTTGGCTATAAAGCTAATTTAGAAAAAGAAGATTTGGTTTTACAGGTTGGTTATTCTTATCCAGTCAAGCTCAAAAAGCAGGAAGGCATAAGTTTTTCTGTAGAAAAAAATATTATTACAGTTTTAGGAAGCGATAAAGAGCTTGTTGGTCAAATGGCAGCCAAAATAAGAAAGATTCGGCCTCCAGAGCCCTATAAGGGTAAAGGCATAAGATATGTTGGCGAAGAGGTCCGTCGAAAAGTTGGTAAGAAGGTCGTAGGCACAGAGGGTAAAACCTAAAAACATGCTAAAAAAACAAGAAAAGAGATATAGACGGCATAAAAGGGTAAGAGCAAAGATTTTCGGTACCGGCAAGATTCCTCGGTTTTGTGTTTTTAGATCCTCTAATCATATTTATGCCCAATTAATTAATGATGAAAAAGGAAAAACCTTAGTTGCAGCTTGCGATTTAGAAATAAAAAAGAGAAAAAATAAACCCCGCACCATTTTTCAAGAAGATAGTTCGGGCAAACAAAATATACAAAAAATGGTGCGGGGTAAAAAGACGACTTTAGCGGTCGAAGTTGGGGAACTAATTGCTAAAAAAGCAGCTGAGAAAAAAATAAATAAAGTAGTTTTTGATAGGGGAGGATATAAATATCACGGCAGAGTGAAAGCACTGGCAGAAGGAGCAAGACAAGGAGGGCTAAAATTTTAATTTTTAAAATATGGTTTTTCAAAAAAGACAATTTAAAGGGAGAGCGTCAGAGAAGAGAGACGAGTTTGAGTCCAAACTTTTGGATTTGGCTAGAGTGACAAGAGTGACAGCCGGCGGTCGTCGTCTTCGATTTAGGGCACTAGTGGTAATTGGAGACAGACGGGGCCAGGTTGGGTTTGGTTTAGCTAAGGGTCGAGATGTCGCCCAGTCCATAGAAAAGGCAACTAAAATAGCTAAGAAAAATTTAATAAAAGTTTCAATTAAAAACGAGACTATTCCTCATCCCGTAGAGGCAAAATTTGGAGCAGCTAGAATAATGTTAAAACCTCAAAGAGAAGGAAGAGGATTGGTTGCTGGCGGGGTAGTTCGAGTTATCTGTACTTTGGCCGGCATTAAGAATATTTCTTCAAAAGTGCTTGGTCGGACAAGTAATAAAATTAACAATACCAAGGCCACAATTTCAGCTTTGAAAAAGCTGAAATCATTTTAACATCTTAACATGATGTATGCAATTACACCAATTAAGTCCTAAACATAAATTAAAGAAGAAAAAACGGATTGGTCGAGGAGGCAAAAGAGGTACTTATTCTGGCAAGGGGATAAAAGGTCAGAGAGCCAGAGCTGGTAGGAAGTTTGCCCCGGTTATTAGAGAATTAATAAAAAGATATCCAAAATTAAGAGGATACAGGGTTCAGAATCAAGGGAAAGAAGTCGCAGTTATTAATATCGGGGATTTGAATAAAAACTTTAAAGATTCAGAGATTATTAATCCTGAGGCCTTGATTGAGAAGAAATTAATTCGTAGAATAAAAGGAAAGATTCCCAAAGTTAAGATTTTAGGAAAAGGAGAGATAAAAAAAGCTTTGATTGTTGAAGGTTGTGATGTTTCGAAGGCTGCGAAAAGGGCTATTGAGAAGTCAGGAGGAAGCGTAAAATAAAATTTTCAAACAGTTTGAAAATTGAAAATTGATAATTGAAAATTCTTTTGCGAAACAAAAGTATGTTGTGGTATCAAGAACTTATCCAAATATTTAAAATAGGCGGTTTACGAAAAAAGATTTTATTTGTCTTGCTGGTTTTTGCTATTTTTCGACTAATGGCAAATATCCCAATGCCGGGGATAAACGTTGAAAATCTGGAGCAGTTCTTTGCCAGATTTAAAATGATGGGTCTTTTAAGTATTTTGACCGGCGGCACCTTAAGCAGATTTTCTATCATTATGTTGGGATTGGGCCCTTATATTACCGCCGTAATTATTTTACAGCTTTTAACAATGATATTTCCTCAACTGGAGAAGATGTATAAAGAAGAAGGAGAGGCTGGCAGAAGAAAATTTGAGCAGTATGGAAGAATTCTTACTATACCTTTGGCAGTTCTTCAATCTTATGCTATGCTCAGCTGGTTTCAAAGACCGCCTAATTCGGTAATTTCTCCTCCTTTTAATTTTCTCCAGACCATAACCGCAATTTCTACTATCACAGCTGGTACTGTTTTTTTAATGTGGCTGGGGGAATTAATCTCAGAAAAAGGAATTGGCAACGGCGTTTCACTTTTAATCTTCGCCGGCATTATTGCCAGTTTTCCAATGAGCGTTTTCCAGGCTTATCAGGATGTCAGCCTGGATCCAGCCAAAATTCCAAATTATTTGCTTTTTTTCGCGATGGCTTTGATCATTATTACCGGCGTGGTTTTAATTACAGAGGGCAGACGGAATATTCCGGTTTCCTACGCTAAAAGAGTTAGAGGGAATAAGATGTACGGCGGTGTTTCTACTTATTTGCCAATGAATATTAACCCGGCCGGGGTTATTCCTATAATTTTCGCAATGTCTATTTTGCTTTTTCCGGAAATGATCGTTAATTTTTTAGGCGGAGCCGGAGGAATTATAGGTAATATTGCTCAAAATATAGCTGCTTTTTTGGCAAATCCTTGGGTTAAAGGAATTTTATATTTTGCCTTGGTTGTGCTTTTCACTTATTTTTATACTGCGGTTACTTTTGATCCAAAAGCAATTTCTCAAAATCTTCAGAAAATGGGCGGGTTTGTACCAGGAATTAGACCGGGGGAATCAACTGCTAAATTTATTCATTATATTTTAAACAGGGTTTTGTTAATTGGGGCTTTGTTTTTGGGTTTAATTGCCGTGATGCCGTCTATTGTGGGATGGCTTACCGGCGTGGCGAATGTTTTTGACTTTCTAATAGGAGGAACTTCACTTTTAATCGTGGTCTCGGTTGTTTTGGAAACAATGCGTCAAGTTAACAGCCAACTCCAAATGCGCGAATATGAGACCTTCTAAGGTCTCCATTGCGATGAGGAGACCTTCTAATATGTCAAAACTGTTAAATTTCACTTTAATAGGAAGATCTGGTTCTGGGAAAGGAACTCAGGCAAAACTTTTAATGGAGCATTTTGGAAATATGTTTTATGTTTATACAGGCGATTTATTTAGAGATTTAGCAAAAACTGACACAGATACTGGAAGGAGAATCAAAAAAATTATAGGAGAAGGAGGTTTGCCATTTGATGAATTAGCCACCACTTTATGGATGCATAAAATTGCC